>Ga0209800_10000209_pt1 | contig 114108 bp, 113 predicted proteins | sample Higcelweek8metaG_FD_187174 | JGI IMG/M metagenome (GOLD analysis project Ga0209800, IMG submission 187174) | Freshwater pond sediment microbial communities from the University of Edinburgh, under environmental carbon perturbations - High... | ecosystem: Environmental > Aquatic > Freshwater >... | reverse complement strand
CGCTAAAAAACTTTTTTCTTTAAAAAGTCCGAAAACTTCTTAAAACTCTTACTCGTCTTGTGGTCTTTAACAACCCCTCAACTTGTTTGAGGCCGGAATTCTATCTGAAAAGTTTGGGGTTGTCAAGGGGTGTTTTGGAGAAAATTAAAAAAGTTTACAAAAATACCGACATAACCCCTAAAATACCGAGGGTTATCAATTTTCAGAATGATTTTGTTTATTTGCCTAAGCAGAAGTTTTTGAACATTGAATCCAGCATCTCGTCATTATCATATGGCTTTGTGATTGAGGATATATGCAGTATTGCTTCTTTTGTATGGTACGAAAAAAACTCTAACTCTAGCGTATCCAAAAACGACAATGCGCTACACACTTCTATATATGCATTTTTTGCGGCATCAATCTGTCTTTTATTTATAAGTATATCGCCCTCAAAATCGTACGAGCTATTCATGATTTGCTCTAACTCTTTATATATCTTTATAGGTTGTTCGTTTTTACTATATTCTATTACTGAAAAACTCTCAAATAATCTCTTGTCTATCTTTGTATCCAAATCAGATTTTGTGAGCACAACTACAATTTTTTTCTCGGTATTTGAATTTATCAATCTAATAATTTCTAGATCTTCTTCATCTGTCATAGAAGACGAGTCGAATAATGCTAAAACTATTTCTGAATCATTGAATGCTTTTATAGAATACTCTATTCCTATTTTCTCTATCTCATCTTCTGTTTTTCTAATTCCAGCGGTATCGACAAGACGTATTGCAAAGCCGCCGATTTTGATTTGTTCTTCTATAGTATCCCTAGTGGTTCCAGCAATAGGACTTACTATTGCTCTTTCAAAATTTAGTATTTTATTTAAAAGTGAGCTTTTGCCCACATTTGGCTTTCCGATAATACTTACTTTAAAACCTTGAAACAGTCCTTCTCTCGCACTACTGACTCTTACGGTATAGTCTAAAGTCTCTGCTATTTTTGAAATTTTATCTTTTAGCCTATCAATAGTATCTTGCGGCAAATCTTCGTCTGCGTAATCTATACATACCTCACTAAACGATAAAGCATCAATAAGCGAAGAACGCATATCTTCTACCATTTTCCCAAGTGAGCCTTGCAGGTGTTTTGCTAAATACTTTGCTGATTTTTCGCTATTGGCTAATATTAGTTGGTTTATGGCTTCGGCTTGATCTAATGTAATTTTTGAGTTTAGTACAGCAAGTTTTGTAAATTCGCCTGGCTCGGCAAGTCTAGCTCCGCATTCAAGGCACCTGGAAAGTATCATAGAAGCAGACATCAACCCGCCATGACACTGTATTTCCACTATATCTTCGCCGTTAAAACTATTCGGAGCTTTAAAGTAAATAACTATTACGGAGTCTATCGGATTGTTTGATGCGTCGTATATATATAGTAGTTTTGCGTATCTAGGTAAGATGGAGGTTGTTTTTGTTAGAGAGAGAATCGTATCGTAGGCACTTTGTCCGCAAAGTCTGACAATGGATATAGCCCCCTCTTTAGATGCGGAGGCTATAGCGCAGATTGTTTCATTTAACATTTTGTTTGGTGTAAAACTCATTTACTATAATATACTTGCTACCGTCGTCATTTGTTTTGACGCCTACATACAAATCGGCAAACTCTTCTCTTAGGGCTTTAAGGGCTATTTGAATCAGTACACCGTCAAGGACTTTTGTCTGCCCTCTCCTGTTTTCGTGTATTTGGTCTATTAGCGGCTCTAGATAATTTCTTATCATATCTTCTTGATTTCTCAAAAATTCAGCTATCTCAAGACGAATAAGCAAGTTATATTTGGAGTTAACCCAGTTGAATATCAAATAACTAAGCGCCTTGTATCTATAACCCTCTTTTCCTATTAAAAGAGCGCTGTCTTGCCCACTAAAAGATATCAGCACCGTTTCATCATCATAGGGCTCAACGCTAATACGATCTATTTCAAAACACGAGCAGGCAAAAAGTTTATTAATATCTATCTCTATCTCTTCGCAAATCTCGTCTACGCTGCGTTTTTCTCTAAAAAAATTATCATCTATTTGTCTATCCTGAGCATAGGCTTCCTTGACTACGTGCTTTATAGTCGGTGCTTCCGCCTCTTTTTGCAACTGTTGCAGTACAGGCGGGGTTTTAACCTCTTTTGTTTCTAATTTTCTATCTTGTTTTTGCGGTCTATTTTGGTGCGCCTGTGGTAAATTCTCACTAGGAGCTAATTGTTTCTGCGGAGTCGGTTTAGACGATACCTTTTTCATAGCCACCAATACGGCTTTTTTTTTGCCTAAGCCCAAAAAGCCCTTCGATGGATATTGCGTAACTTCATACTCAATCTCCGTAATCGAACAATCAAGCTCTTCGGAAGCAAGTGTGTATGCTTCCTCCAAACTCCATGCTTCGATTTTAATCATGGTGCTCTTTCCTATTAGCTTTTTGTCTATCAAGGATAGTATTTACCGCATATTGTTGGCCTATCGATAATAGGTTATTTACAAACCAGTAAAGCGTAAGTCCGGCAGGGAACGCCAAGAAAAAGAATGTAAATACGACTGGAAGATATTTAAAAATCTTCTCTTGGAGTGGGTCTGTAAAATTGGTAGGCGTAATTCTTTGTTGTAAAAACATCGTTGCACCCATCAACAAAGGAAGTACATAGTATTGATCCATCAATGACAAGTCATGTATCCACAAAATCCAAGGCGCACCTTTTAGCTCTATTGCATTCAATAAAACTCTATAGATTGCAAAGAATACCGGAATTTGCAGTATCAACGGCAGACAACCGCCAAGTGGATTTGCTCCGTGTTTTTTATACAAATCCATCATATGCACATTGAGTTTTTGCGGATCGCCCTTATACTTTTCTCTAAGCTCTGTCAGTTTTGGCGCAAGGTCTTTTAACTTGCTCATAGACACCATGCCCTTGAAAGTCAAAGGAAATAGAATAACTCTGATTAGAATGGTCAGGATTACAATCGCCCAACCCCAGTTTCCGACAGAAGCTTCTATCCATTCAAGCGCAGTAAACATAGGGTTTGCTATGAATGTGAAAAATCCGTACTCAACAACGCCGGTTAGTCTTGGGTTGATAGCTCTCAAGGTTTCAACGTATTTCGGGCCTACATATCCGCCAAGCTCAATCTCTTTTTTTGCTTCAATATAAGGAGTCGGATTTTTGTGTATATCGGCAACCGCAATAGCCGACAAAGGAGTTTTAAAGCTATACAAAACAGATGAGTAATATCTGTCTACTGTCGCTACTGCATTAACATTGCCAACTGTCTCATCAGCTTTTATTCCGCCGTCTTCTATCGTTTTGATCGTGTCATCAGCCTGTATAAATAAAGCGCCCTTAAATGCAAAACTATCGGCCAAAACATCAGGCCTAAATCCTGTAGTTACAAAAAACGGAATATCTTTGCTTGCACTGATTTTTACATCATAAGAACCGTTTGGCTTAAACGTAATTCGTTTTGTTATGTTGATATCCATGACGTTTTGTGTAAGAATCAAAGTTTTTGACTCTATCGTCGCATCCAAAGTGGTTTCCGAGGCAGAGTATGGAGTCTTAGCCGCAGCCTCTTCCAGACCTCTGTCTGAAAATTTAACAGACAACGGTTTTGTTTTTAGCTCAGCAAATAGTTTAACTGGTTTACCGTGTTCGTCTTTAAACTTTTCACCCTTCATTACAACCTGCGAAATTGTGCCGTCGGAACCGATAAAAAGCTCTGACTCTTTCAATTTTACGGTAGTAACAAAACTGCCAATATTTGATTTATTCTGTGTGTCTGCGGAAATATGCGTAGTGTTTAATTCGCTTGTCGGCAAAGATGTATTCAGTGTTTGCGTAGCTTGCGGTTTTGTGGTGTTCACTTCTGGGCGATACTTGCTTGCCACAAAAACTTCATAAGTTATAAAAAAAACTGCCGATAGCGCCGTGGCTAAAACAAGCCTTTTAGTGGGAGAGAGTTTTTCGAGCATTAAATTAACCTTGACCGTTTTATTTTATCTTGAGTTTAAGACCCCGAATAAAAAAGAGAGAGGGATTTTTTCGTATCCTCGCAAAGCTTTTGAAATGCGATACCGCTAGCGCTTTGTTTTGCAACCAACAGATAAAACCCGTCTTTCAATGATAGCTGTTCGGCTCTAAAAATAGCCCTCAATCTTCTCTTGATTTTGTTTCTATCGACGGCTTTCGCCACTTTCTTTGAAACGGTATAGCCCACCATTCTTTCTTTGGACGGAGAGTACATAAGAATCACCGTATCGGAATGATGAGCTTTCGACTTATTATAAACCTTATTAAAAAGCTCGGAGTCTTTAATATGGCTAAAAGTTGTTATACGGCAAGCCTTGCTCTGCCTCTAGCTCTTCTTCTAGCTATTACTTTTCTACCGTTCTTTGTTGCCATTCTAGCTCTGAAACCGTGAGTTCTTTTTCTAGATACTTTACTTGGTTGATATGTTCTTTTCACTTTAAATGCCTTTTAAAAATTTTTAGAATTTAAGGCGGAAATTATACGCAGATTTACTTAAACTTCTGCGAACTACCCGCTGACTACGGCTTTTACGTCTCCGCCATCCACGACAAACAATACTTTATCACCCTCTTTTAGCTTATCTTCCAATATAAGCTCCGCCAAACTATCTTCTACAATGTCATAAAGAGCCCTTTTAAGCGGTCTTGCTCCATAACTTGGATCAAATCCGGCATTTGCCACAAAATCTTTCGCCTCAGGTGAAAGCTCTATGGTAATATTTCTCTCTCTCAGCTTATTGCGGATAGCACCTAGCATATTGTCGACTATTCTTGATATTTGCAACAATCCGAGAGGGTTAAACACGACTACGTCATCAAGTCTATTCAAAAATTCAGGCCTAAAATGCATCTTAAGCTCTTCCCAAACTGCAGCTTCACGCTCTTTTTCATCCGTGATATTTATTATTTTTGCCGAAGCTATGTTTGAGGTCAAAATTATTATCGTATTTTTGAAATCTATCGTCACGCCTTTATTATCGGTAAGCCGTCCATCGTCTAGCACTTGAAGGAGCATATTAAACACATCCGGATGCGCCTTTTCTATTTCGTCAAACAGCACTACGCTATAAGGCTTTCTTCGTACCGCCTCGGTCAGCTGTCCACCCTCCTCATATCCGACATATCCAGGAGGTGCGCCGACGAGTCTTGAGGCGGCGTGTTTTTCCATATATTCGCTCATGTCAAGTCTTATCATCGACTTTTCACTATCAAACAAAAATCTAGCAAGACTCTTTGCCGTCTCGGTCTTACCAACACCAGTAGGCCCCAAAAACAAAAAGCTTCCTATCGGACGATTCGCATCCGACAAGCCGGCTTTATTTCGCTTGATTGCTCTTGCTACGGCTCGCACCGCATTGTCCTGCCCTATTACATCTTTTTTTAGTGTCTCTTCGATATTTAGTATCTTATCTTTTTCGCTTTGGAGCATTTTGGATATCGTAATTCCCGTCCATTTGGAGATTACTGCGGCAACAGACTCCTCATCAACGCTATTTTTGAGCAAAACACCCTCGCTTTCCATCTTTTTCCACTTACTTTCAAGTTCTTCAAGCTCTTTTTGTAAGTTTGGCACACTTCCATACTCTATTTCTGCAGCCTTATTGAAGTTTGCTTCTCTTTTTGCTATTTCAGCCTCTCTTTTGGCATCTTCTATTTTTGATTTTGTTTTTGCTATATCACTAAATACTCTTTTTTCCTCTTCAAATTTGCCCTCAAGTGCCCTTTTTTGTTCTTCAAGATCAGCAAGTTCTTTTTGAAGGTCCTTGAGTCTAGCATCATTTTTTTCTAGCTTTTCAAACTTTAACGCCTCTTTTTCTACGTTTAGACGAGATATCTCTCTTTTTGCCTTGTCTAACTCTGCCGGCTCCGACTCTATCTGCATTTTTAGCCCAGCAGCAGCCTCGTCTATCAAGTCTATCGCCTTATCCGGCAAAAATCTATCGGTAATATATCTGCTTGAGAGTTTAACCGCCGATATTAGTGCGCTATCTTGTATCGTTATGTTATGATGCGCCTCAAGAGAATCTCTGATGCCTCTCATTATAGATATAGCTTCATTTTGGCTTGGCTCATTCACGGTAACAGGTTGAAAGCGCCTTTGCATTGCAGCGTCTTTTTCAAAATATTTTCTATACTCTTTGAGTGTCGTAGCGCCTATCGTTCGCAGTTCGCCTCTGGCGAGAGCTGGTTTTAGTAAGTTTGCGGCATCCATAGAACCCTCAGATGCTCCGGCGCCTATGATGGTGTGTATCTCGTCAATAAAAAGTATGATATTTTTATCTTTTTGCACCTCTTCAATAACCGCTTTTAGTCTGTCTTCAAACTCTCCTCTATATTTTGCGCCCGCTATCAAAGATCCCATATCAAGGGCTATTAGTTTTTTGTTTTGAAGGCTCGTCGGCACGTCACCTCTGACTATTCTTTGCGCCAATCCTTCGACTATTGCAGTTTTTCCTACGCCCGGTTCGCCCAGAAGTATAGGATTATTTTTCGATTTTCGGATAAGGATTTGCATCGTGCGGTTAACCTCTTCGTCCCTACCGATTACGGGGTCTAGCTTACCCTCGGCAGCTCTTGCGGTAAGGTCTATGCCGTATTTTGAGAGAGCCTCTAGTTTTTCATCGGCACTTTGAGAGTCTATCTTTCGTCCTGCGCGAGAGGCTTCGAGATTTTTTTTGAGTTCCATAAGGTCTATATATTTTCCGATACTCTCTTTAAAAAACGGTTCATTCAGGTTTGCTATTATCCACGAGTCAACGGCGATAAAACTATCTCCGTTTTTGACAGATAGTCCCTCTGCGGTTTCGAGGGTTTTATATAGATTTCTGGATACTTTAATACTCTCTTTTGATACCGTGGAGACTTTTGGGAATTTTTCAATGGCGCTTTTTAGTTCAAGCTCTAAAGCTGATTTATCCGCAGAGGCTCGGTTGAGTGCGTGATTTAAAACAGAATCGGTATTCGTAATAAGCCCCCACACAACATGTAAAGGTTCTACTTCTTGATTTTTGCTATGAAGCGCAAGACTAATTCCAGACTCAATAGCTTCCGTCATTTGATGGGTTAGTTTTTCGAATAGGCTCATAATTTACCCCTTTATATTTTATTTGATTTTGCAGTAAAAATTTTACAACTTTGAGCGTACCATTGTCAAGGTTGGCTCAACACTTTACTGATTCCAACACATAAAAGGGAAAAAGTTGTATTATTTCGGCAAATTTTCGCACTTTAAACCCCTAAGGAAAAACAAAAGTGAAGAATAAAAAATTCATAGCAATCGGTGCCATTAGCGCTATTTTTGCCGGACTATTCGTCTACAGCACATCACTAAATGCACTTCAATCAAATCCGGATAGCCTACCTGATTCAAAACTTGCTGCATACGCCAAGTTTTCAAAAGTTGTCAACACTATACAAAAATATTATGTTGACGAACTCACCCTTGACGACATCATCAAAAAGTCACTTCAAGGTCTACTTACAAATCTAGACGCTCACTCGGGATATCTAGATGAAAAACAATACAAAGACCTAAAAGTAGAGACCGAGGGTGAATTTGGCGGACTAGGTATTACAGTAGGAATGAAAAACGGCGCTTTAACCGTAATAGCTCCGATAGAAGGTACACCTGCGTATAAAGCAGGAATCCAATCTGGGGATATAATTTTAAAAGTAAATGATAAATCCACTATCAACATGACGATTGATGAAGCCGTTAGTCTGATGAGGGGTAAGCCAAAAACAAAAATTGAGCTGACACTAGTTAGAAAAACTGAAGCGAAACCGTTTAAAGTAGCCGTAGTAAGAGATATCATAAATATTCAATCCGTATACGGCAAAAAACTTGACGGCGATATCGCTTATATCAAAGTCACATCTTTCGATAAAAAAGTTGTCGACTCCGTTAAAAAAGAGTTAGAAAAGATAAAAAATCCTAAGGGAATTATTCTTGACCTTAGAAACAATCCGGGCGGCCTTCTCGACCAAGCTGTCGGCCTTACGGATATGTTTGTTGAAAAAGGAATTATCGTCTCTCAAAAAGGTAGAGTCGCCGACGAAAATATAGCGTACGATGCAAGCGGTAAAGCACAGTACAAAGGCATCCCGATGACCGTACTGATAAACGGTGGGAGTGCTTCAGCTAGCGAAATCGTCAGTGGAAGCCTGCAAGACCACAAAAGAGCCGTGGTGGTAGGTGAAAAAAGCTTTGGAAAAGGTAGCGTACAAGTCGTACTTCCTATCGATAAGAGCGATGCTATTCGTCTGACTATCGCTAGATATTATTTGCCAAGTGGCAGAACCATCCAAGCCGTGGGCGTGACTCCTGATGTGCAAATCCACGCCGGTATCGTAAAAGATGGAAACGACGATGGTTTTAGCGTAAAAGAAGCCGATCTAAAACAACACCTACAAGGTGAGCTAGAAAAACTGGAAAAAGATAAAGTGGAAGAGAAACCATCTGCGGCAGATAAAACTCTTAAAACAAAAAAAGAAGAGGCCCTAAGCGACGAGAATATGTCTAAAGACATGCAACTACAAACAGCTATCGGCATCATAAAAGCACTTATAATAACAAAAAAGTAAGGATACGCAATGAATAAAACTGAACTTTTATACGAAGGTAAAGGCAAGAAAATATTTAAAACCGATGATGAGAACGTACTTATCGCCGAGTTTAAAGATGACCTTACCGCTTTTAATGCACTTAAAAAGGGTAGTGAAGAGGGCAAAGGTGCACTTAACTGCAAAATATCAAAAGCTCTTTTTGACCTACTAGAACAAAACGGTATTAAAACCCACATGATAAAAGTCCTATCCGATAACGAAATGGCAGTAAAAAAAGTCCAGATAATACCTATAGAAGTAGTAACTAGAAATATCGCAACGGGCAGCCTAACAAAAAGGCTTGCAATAGAAGACGGAAAAAAACTAGATTTTACGCTTGTTGAGTTCTACTACAAAGATGACGCTCTTGGCGACCCAATCATTAACGACGAACACGCTTTATTGATGAAGCTTGTAGACAAAAAAGAAGATTTAGAAACCCTAAAAACGATGGCTAGAAAAGTAAACGATATTCTGTTTAAATTTTTTGACGACAGAGGCCTTATACTGGTAGATTTCAAACTAGAATTCGGTAAAGACGCAAGCGGAGAAATACTGCTAGCTGACGAGATAAGCCCTGATAGCTGTAGATTCTGGGATAAAGAAACATTGGAAAAACTGGATAAAGATAGATTTAGACAAGACCTAGGCTCGGTGCGCGCTGGATACGAAAAAGTTCTAGAAAAAATACTAAACAAATAATAAGGGATAAAAATTTGAAAGCTATAGTTAATATTTACCTTAAAGAAGGTGTCCTAGACCCGCAAGGCAAAGCCGTTCATCATGCTCTTTCAACAATGGGTTTTGGTGACGTATCAAGCGTGAGAATGGGCAAGCAGGTGATTTTGGAGCTAAAAACTAGCGATGAGAAAGCCGCAAAAGTAGAAGTAGAAAAAATGTGCGAAACACTTCTTGCTAATACCGTTATCGAAAACTACACTTTTGAGCTTGTAAAATGAGTATAGCCGTACTATTTTTTCCAGGCACAAACTGTGAGCAAGACACTAAATATGCCGTTGAGAAATTAGGATATAAGGCCGAAGTAGTATGGCACAAAGAGAGCATACTTCCAAAAGATACCGAAGCGGTCATAGTGCCTGGCGGCTTTAGCTATGGAGACTATCTTAGAAGCGGCGCTATAGCCAAGTTCTCTCCTATTATGCAAGAGGTTGTTAGATTTGCGAATGGTGGAGGCAGAGTGCTTGGGATATGTAACGGCTTTCAGATACTTTTGGAGAGCGGACTTCTTCCAGGGGCGATGAAGAGAAATGAAAATCTTCACTTTATTAGCAAATTTGCCAATCTAAAAGTAATTTCAAATGAAAACTCTTTTTTGTCACTAACAAAAAACGGCGACCTGCTAAATATGCCTGTTGCGCATGCTGACGGCAACTACAATATAGATCCAGAGTCACTCAAAAAAATGTACGACAATGGACAAGTAATACTCAAATACGCTAGCGACAACGGTGAAGAGCTAAATCTTAACGGTTCCGTTGATTGTATAGCTGGTGTTTGCAATAGCACAAAAACAGTATTCGGCCTTATGCCACACCCTGAAAGAGCATGCGAAAACAGCCTCGGCGGCGAAGACGGCAACAAGCTCCTAAAAGGCTTCTTGAGCTCCATTTAACATGTTTAGACTAACGCTTGTGTGGCTAGTATTTTTATACTCCGCACTTGCGGCGCAAATTGAGTTTTTTAGCGCAAAATCCAAAGAACACGTTTATCTCTTCACTCAAAATTATCACCTGAATAATAAGTTAGCGGATAAGATTTTAGAACAAAATCTCAATTTTCCAATCGATATTTTAATACTACAAAATAACCAAAAAAATCTCAATGCATATCTACTGACAACAACAAATCAAAACCTAGAGCTAAACGTAACCAAAAACAACACATTTCAAAAAGCGATATTGAAAACCGCAAAAGATAAATATCTCAAAAAAGAATCTGTTTTGGGTTATATATCATCCGATGGCGTAGCAGTTTCAAACCTAGAGCAAAAAAAGTATCTCATGTCGGCATTTGATACTTTCCTCTATCACGCAGGCATACAGCCAAACAACATTACCGTGTTATCTGAAGATAAGCTATTTGAAAATCTACCTCTGCCCTCAGAGATAAAAGCACTACTTTTAGAAGGAAACGGTATTTTTATGTTCGCTTTCATCTACAAAGGCAATATATACGACAAAAACGGAATCTCAATATCCGATATGCAAGTCGGAATGCCGCTTGAATCCGGCAGACTTTCGGAGGGCTATTCAAAAAGCAGACTACATCCTATATTAAATTATTTTAGACCACACGAGGGGGTTGATTTTGCGGCTAGAGAGGGAAGTGTTGTAAAATCTGTTTTGAGCGGATATATTACGGATTTTGGATACAACCCAATTATCGGAAATTATGCTAAAATAATGCACAAAAATGGGTTTGAAACAGTATACGGTCATCTGAGTAAGCTTCGCACCGACCTGAAGGTAGGGGCTAAAATAGCAAACCAGGAAGTAGTAGGTCTAGTCGGTTCTACCGGTTTGGCCACAGGGCCGCATCTGCACTTTGGCGTAAAAAAAGACGGTGTTTATATAGATCCGGCTATTTTTTTTGCAAAACGATATGACCGAATCACAGATAAAGATTTTTTTATTTTTGCTCAAGATGCAAAAAATAAAATTCTACAATACAAGCAAGCACAACAAGCGATACGAGGGAAAAATTGAGTTTCAAAAAATTAATAGCGTTAGTGCTACTTTTTACAAATATTTGTTTTGGTATAAATGATTCTGCACCAACAGTTTCGGCAGAGCAAGCACTATTTGTCTCCTCTGAAAAAATGCCAACAAAACTGTATAAAAATCAGATTTTTGAGATAAGACTAAAAGCGCTGTTAGCCTCAAACGATATGGGGACGCTGAATACAACATTGGCAAACCACTCTGGAATAAAGCTACTAAACTCAAATTACAAATGGAAGCTAGAAAACGACGGTTCTTTTATTTTATCACTCTATTTTAAAACATTAGATAGTGCCGTCAAACTACCGGATATTCATACATCATTTACTATTAACGGGGTTGAAAAAGAGTCTTCGGAGATCAGCGGAGTCACGATGGAGGCTCAGAATATAAATGAAACACCCAAATTTTGCGGGGTTGCCGCCGCATCTTTATCTATTAGCAACTACAAAATAGACGGTTACGATAACACAAATAATATACTGGCTATAGACATCTTTGGAAAGTATGCCAATATTGACGATTTCAAGCTTAAAAATGTATCTTTACAGGGTATAAACTCCGTAAAAAACAGTTTTGATAGTGCAAAAATGTTTTACTATGTCATCATTCCGGAAACGCAGACCAATATAGAGTTCGAATACTTCAATACCGAAAAAGGCGAGATGCAAACCGTATCTTTAGCCCTAGATCTCTCAAAGATAGAAGACAAAGTAAGCACCCAAACAGACCTGCAACCAAAAAGCTCAGATAAGGCGCTATATGTCTTTTTGACAGTAGCGGTCATTGCTTCTATACTCTACGGTATATATTATTTTAAGCGCGAAAAGATATTTTTAATTCTTATCATTGTAACCGTCGTAGCAGGCGTAGTATTTTTGTTTATTCCAAATGAGCAGGTAAAAATCAAAAAAGATACTGTTGTCTACTTATTGCCTACGGAAAACTCAACTCCTTTCTTTCAGGCTGCTTCAGACATTCCTGTAGAAAAACTAAAAGAGAGCGAAGGCTACATTAAGATCAAAATGCAAGACGGCAAAATAGGCTGGGTAAAAGGAGAGAGCATTGTCGGTAATTAGACTTTATCTAAAAGCTATCATGGGCGGGCTACTGATAGCCTTGTATATACCAATACTGTATTTAACTGGCGATAAAAACAAAAAGCCTAGAACAACGCTTTCAAAACAAGTACTAATGGCATTTGGCGTAACACCGAAAATAACGGGAGCCTTTGACGATGAAGCCGGTCTTTTTATTATCAACCATCAAAGCGTTTTGGATATCGTAGCAATAGAGGCGATAACATCAAGAAATCTCTGCTGGGTCGCCAAAAGAGAGCTTTTTAATATACCTATCTTTGGGCATCTGTTCAAATCATGCAAAATGATAGCGGTTGACAGAGAAAACAAACAAGGCCTTGTAAAACTCCTAAAAGACTCGAAAGACGCAGTTGAAAAAGGCAGACCGATAGTTATATTTCCCGAGGGAACAAGAGGTAAAGACAAAGAGATGCTCGAATTTAAAGCTGGAGCCAAATTGATTGCCGACAAGCTAGGTTTAAGAGTACAGCCGATAGTTTTGGTAGATTCGGTGGAGTGTTTTGATACGAAGTTTGTCTCTAAAGGCGGAGGTAGCTCCAAGGGTGGAACGCTAGAGATAATCTATATGGAATCATTTATGCCAAGCGGAAAAGAGTGGCTAAACGAAGTAAGAGAGAGGATGCAACAAACTCTTGATACAGCAAGGGCAGCTAGAGCCTAACTATCCTATCAGAACACCACTCGGCAAGCGCCAAGTCGTGCGTAATAATCAAAAGCCCCTGCTCTTTTGAGGCCTCAATAAGCGTCTTCATCACTTCTAGTTGCACTATATTATCAAGAGCCGACGTCGGCTCATCCGCTAAAATAAGTTCAGGCTTTATCATCAAAGCTCTAAAAATAGAGCACCTCTGAAGCTGTCCACCGCTCAGTTCATACGGTTTTTTATCCAGTAGTTCAGGAGAGAGCAGAAGTGTTTGCTCTAGAAGCTGCATATCAAGTTCTGTTTTTACAACATCCAAAATCTGATTTTTGATTGAGTAGCTGTTATGAAAAGAGCTATATGGGTCTTGAAAAATAAAAGAGATGCTTTTGGACTCCACACTACCGCCAAGCGGTTTTTTAAATCCGGCAATCAAATCAAAAAGCGTACTTTTACCCTTCCCACTTTGCCCGACTATGGATACTATTTCGCCTTTTTTTAGCTCCAAATTGAAGCCGTCAAACAAAAGAGCGTTTTTGGCATATCCAAATTTTAAATCGCTGATTTTAAGAACGGTATCTTTCATTCCCGAATCTGACCGCTTCCAAAAATCTTGTATTTGTAGGTCGTCAGGTCATTGACACCCATAGGCCCTCTGGAGTGGAGCTTATTGGTAGATATTCCGACCTCCGCCCCAAATCCAAACTCTCCACCATCGGTAAATCTAGTTGAAGCATTTACGTATACGCAAGCAGAATCTACCGCATTTAGGAAAAACTCGGCGTTTGAAAAGTTCTCCGTAATTATCGCATCACTATGTCCAGAACCGTATTTCGCAACATGAGCTACAGCCTCTTTAACTCCGTAAAGTACCTTGATATTTAGGATATTAGCCTCATACTCAACATAAAAATCATCTTCGCTCGCCGCTTCTATAGAAATGATGTTCAATGTTTTATCGCACCCTTTGAGTCTTGTATCGTGTTTGTCGAACTCTGCTTTTATAGCAGGCAAAAATGAACTTGCGATGGATGAGTCTACAAGCAGGGTTTCCATAGAGTTGCACACCCCAGGCCTTTGCACCTTGGCATTGATGATAATTTTTAGCGCTTCTTCTAGCTTTGCACTTTCATCCAAATAGATATGACACACACCCTTATCATGTTTTACCACGGGAACGGTAGCGTTATCGCAAACGGCTCTTATTAACGCCGCACCGCCTCTTGGGATGATTAGGTCTACGAATTTATCCATTTTGACAAGTTTCATTACCCCTTCCCTGCTCGAATCGGGAAGCATGGAGATAATATCTTTTGAAAGCCCAAATCTATCAAGTACTCCCCTGAGTATGTCCGCTATTGCAAAATTAGAGTTTGCCGCCTCTTTACCGCCTTTTAGCACAACAACATTTCCGCTTTTAAAGCACAAAGCCGCCGTATCAGATGTAACGTTCGGTCTTGATTCGTATATGACACCGATAACACCTATCGGTATGCTTACTTTTTGTATCTTAAGACCGTTTGGAAGCGTCCAGCCGTCTATCGTCCTACCCAAAGGGTCTCTAAGGGATGCTATTGTGTCTATCGAATCCGCCATTGCGTTAACACGTTTTTCATCCAGCAACAACCTGTCAATCATGGCGCTTGAGAGTCCAATCTCTTTTGCATATTCCAAATCTTTTGAGTTTGCCTCTACGATAAATAGATGTTCCGCCCTAATAGCTTTGGACATCTCGCTAAGTATTTGATTTCTGAGTTTTCCGGATATTTGCGAAAGCTCCATGCATGCGGCTTTTGCATTTTGCAGATGTTCTTGCAAGTTGTTACCTTTTTTGCTACTTTTTTTGGTTAGTTTATCAAAGCGGGGCTAAATAAAAAGCGGTTTTAAAAGTTATAAAAAGTATAATTTAAATCCACACATATTTCACACAAGGGCGTGTAAAATCGTACTTGTAAATTAAATCCAAAGGATACTCAATGAAAAAAGTTCTACTTACTCTTGCATTTGCAGGCTGTGCACTTCTTGCTGCTGACGGCAAAGCTATCTTCGATGGTCAATGTAAATCTTGCCATGGCGCTGACGGTAAAATGAAAGCTCTTGGTAAATCTGCTCCAGTAGCCGGTATGTCTGCTGCTAGCGTAGAAAAAGACCTTGCTGGCTATAAAGCAGGTACTACAAATAAACACGGTATGGGCGCTGCAATGAAAGGCAACGCTGCAAAACTTTCTGACGCTGATATGAAAGCTGTAGCTTCTTACATAGCTACTCTTAAATAATTTCTACCCCGCTTCGGCGGGGCTTCTTCTTATACAAATTCCATCTCTTCTTTTGTATCAACTTCAAAATCTTTCATAATCGGACAAAACTCAGGAATTCCGTATGGTGGATACAGCTTTTTCATTACGCTCTCAGCAGGCCTGTTTCTAATCAAATAAAAATCAACTACTCTTTTTTTACACATAAGACAGTCATAACCGTCTTCGCTTGGCATTTTCACAATCCCATTAAATTTCAAATATTGACACTCTAGGCAATTTTGCTCGATTTCCAACATCATCATCGTTTTTTCCTTATTGTCCATTTTTAAAAAATAAAGCAACTTTAATTCCCAAAACAGTTACGATTAAAGCTGTTTTTACCTACCTTTGAGTAGAATTTTGCAACTCACAAGAAAAGCGATAATATATGTTCGGAATAGACCTTGGTTCGTTTATCATTATCCTAGTCGTAGCTATAATATTTCTGGGACCTGATAAGTTACCGGAGATGATAGTCCAAATCGTTAAGTTCTTCAAAAGCTTTAAAACAACCGTGCAAGAAGCCAAAGATACGATACAAAAAGAGATCGACCTGCATGAACTAAAAAACACGGCAGTAGAATACAAAGAAAAAATAGAGAAATTGAGCGACGGACTCAATAATCCTACTAGCATGTATAACAACAAAGAAGTAAGCGATATGTTCGGCGACATAACAAAAGATTTTAAAGAGATAGAAGAAGGGCTAAAAAAAGAAGCCGAAGTCATAACCGAGACTGCAACTAAGATAGAAACAAAAGAGGAAATTAAAAAAGATGCTTGAGGATTTAAAACCGCACATAGCCGAGCTTAGAGACAGGCTAATAAAATGCGTAATAGTCTTAGCTGTAGCATTTTTTGCCTGCTTTGCAGTATGGGAGCCGATAATGGCTTGGGTAACTATGCCGCTCAAGGAAGCAATACCTACGGGTGGGCAAGTAATAGCCGTAAAGATGGGCGAGCAGTTTTTTACAGCTGTTAGCGTCTCGTTTTTTGCTTCTCTCGTAATTTCCCTTCCCGTGATTTTCTACCAACTATGGATGTTCTTGGCTCCAGGGCTTTATGAGCACGAAAAAAAATACATAATGCCTTTTGTCGTAGGCGCTACGGGAATGTTTTTGGCTGGTGCGCTGTTTGCATATTATTTTGTATTTCCGGTCGGATTTAAGTTTTTGGTCAACTTTGGTGGCGGGCAAACAACGGCAATGATAAGTATTGCCGAATATCTAGGCTTTTTTCTAAAGCTAATGTTTGGGTTTGGATTATCTTTTGAACTTCCTGTTATTGCCGCACTGCTTGCATTCTTTGGACTTGTAGATGATAGGCAGATGAAAGACTCGTTTAGATACGCCATAGTATTTATATTTATAGCCGCCGCCGTGCTTACGCCGCCGGACGTAATGAGTCAACTTATGATGGCTACACCGATGATAATTTTGTACGGTATAGCAATAGTAATCGTAAAGATGATAAACCCTGCGCCAAAAGAGGAAAATGACCCCGCTTGATCCAAATAGCACGGCATCTTATGATTACGAGCTTCCACAAGACAAAATAGCAAATTATCCGGTAATTCCTAGAAACTCTGCAAAAATGCTAGTCGTAGATAGGGCTAGCGGCAAAATATATCACTCCAACGTCTCAAAAATAGGCGAGTTTTTGCCGCAAGAGACACCAATAGTTATCAACAATACAAAAGTAATAAAAGCACGAATATTCGGCAAAAAGCGTAGCGGCGCAAAAATAGAGTGCGTCATTGTAAAGCCACTTCCAAACGGCTCTTTTTTGACCTTGCTACGAGGCAAGGTGCGAGTCGGCGATGTAGTCGTTTTTGACGATGATATAACACTCGAAGTTGCCGCTTTGCTTGAGGATGGAAGCAGAGAGGTGGTCTTTTTTGAGCGCCAAAACAAGTTGGATTTTTTGAGTCTTATTGAGAAGTTGGAAAAGATAGGCCACATCCCGTTGCCGCCTTATATTCACAGAAGCGATGAAAAAAGCGACGAGACCAACTATCAAAGTCGTTTTGCACTCACTCCTGGAAGCGTAGCCGCCCCTACTGCATCTTTGCATTTTGACGATGAACTTTTGGAAATTCTTAGACGTTCACACGGTTTTTATGATTTGACGTTGCATGTCGGACTTGGTACATTCAAACCGGTAGAGGCAAGCACACTAGATACTCATCTGATGCACTCCGAATACTTTGCTATACCCAAAGCCACAGCCGAGCTTTTGAACGGCAACAAGAAGATACTGTGCATTGGAACGACAGCCGCCAGAACTGTTGAGTTTTACAATAGAACAAAGATGACAGAGGGTGAGTGTGATATTTTCATACACCCGTCAAATCCGCCACAAAGAGTGGATATGCTTTTAACTAATTTTCACCTTCCAAAATCAACACTAATAATGCTCATAGCAGGATTTTTGGGGCTTGAAAAGACCCTTGAAGTGTATAATGAAGCCATAGCAAAAGATTATCGCTTTTACAGCTACGGTGATGCGATGCTTATCCTCTAAACTCGCTCCAACGTCTCAAAATCACAAGTGCCGCCAAACTATCAGCTCTGCCATCCTTGGTCTTTGTAAGTCCACCGCCTATTTCCGACAAAGCCTCTCTTGAACTGCCAAACTCATCTACGTATATTATCTCGCCTTCAAAGGCAAGCAGTGATACGAAGTGCTTTATGCGTCTATCCATCTCTTCTTCGCTAGCCCCGCCCCTAGGAATTCCGACTATCAACTTTGAGGCATTTTTCTCTTTTAGCATTGTCGATACGTCTCGTGACGCCTGTTCTCTATTTTTTCTAAAAATCGGCTCACTAGCCATGGCGATACCGGATACCAATACGGCCACCCCTATTCTTTTCAACCCAATGTCTATCGCTACTACGTTCAAACGTTATTTTCCTTTTTTTGCTAGAATAACGATTAGATTTTAATATTGTTTGCCAAAAAGGAGAGATATGTACTCAGAGAAAGTGATTGCCGGATTTTTTATAGTTTTGGCGTTGACCATTAATGCGGGTTTTGTATACGGGGATATCGAAAATATAATGCACCACAGTGTATACGAACTAGCCATAGCGATAGTAATCAACCTAATAGCAACAACAATGAAGTTGGGAGATAGAACGCAAGTAGGCTCGGTACTCCTTGCAACCAGTCTTGTTGCCGACTTACAGCTTTTTGCGGCGGCGGCAGTATGGGGATATGCTCAAAACGTATTAGGGCATGTAGATGCACAAATGACAACAACAATAGTATCACTAGCATCCGGCGCACTTGTTGCAAACATAGTATCTGTGATTTTGTACATTTCAGACACAGTCCACTCGAAAAGATAAGAGTTTAATGCGACAAAATGAAGCTTTTTGGATAGTCATAAGGAGGCTTCGTGCTCCTTTTTTGGCTATTATCGTTACCTATGCCATCTCAATCCTACTCCTGACATTGGTTGCAGGCAAAGACAATGACGGAAATGTTTATTATCTGACCTTTTTCGACGCTTTTTATATCATATCCTACACGGCCAACACGATAGGTTTTGGCGAAATCCCTTACGCTCTGACATATCCGCAAAGACTGGTTATGACAATATCTATATACCTAACCGTTCCGGCTTGGTTTTATGCAATAGGTACGATAGTCGGGCTTTTCAGGGATATGGCATTTCAAAGAGCATTGAAAAGAATCTCTTTTAGAAGAAGTATTGGACATATCAACGAGGATTTTGTCGTTATATGCGGATACAACTCCATCAGCCGCATAATGATAGAAAAATTCCAGCTATACGGCAAATATAGAATAGTAGTTTTAGACAAAATAGAAGATAAGATAGACGAGCTAAATATGGAGGGTTACTATCCCACCGTTCCTGCACTCGCCGCCGATGCAACGATGACAGACGTACTTGAAGACGCCGGAATAAGCTCTCCTCACTGCAAAGCGCTTTTTGTACTTTTCGAGGACGACGATATCAATATCAAAGTTGCAGTAAAAGCAAAAATATTAAACGACAATATCTCAATAGTCGCCGAATCATCTTTTTCTGCCGGACTTCAAAACCTAAAAGACGTTGGTGTAGAGCACGTAATCGACCCGTATCACTACGTCGCAACCAGAATAGAATACATGCTAAACACCCCACATCTATACGCCTTGCTAAACTGGCTAAGCGGCGGAAATCTCAACCTCTCAAAAAAAACCAAACTAACCAGAGGCAAATATATCATTTGCAGTAGAGGAAGGCTCGGTAAAGCAATCAAAGAGGTACTGCTAAAAAACGGCATAGAGTATGAGATAGTGGATATATTCAAAGAGACAAAAGCCAAAGAAGGTGGAGATAGAGAGCTTCTCCTCAAAGCCGGAATAGAAAAAGCGGAGTGCATCATAGCCGGAACGCCCGATGACGCCGTCAATCTCTCAGCCATAATAACCGCCAGAAAACTCAATCCCGGAATATTTGTGATGGTACGTGAAAATAAAATGGAAGAAAACTCTGTTTTTGCCGCGCTAAGAGCAAATGCTGTATTTGTCATGGACAGGATAGTCGCCGTCAGGTCATACAACATAATTGCTAGACCGATGGTTGTCAGGTTTGCCGATGAACTTTGCAAAAAGAGCGACGAATGGGGCCAACACATAGTCGGCAGACTAACGGAAATAATCAACAAAAAGCCGCAACTAAAAGAGATTAATATCAACGAAGAAGAGGCATATGCCCTGCTTCCTACGCTACAGAAACAGACAATAACGTACAGAGACCTTGTCGCAAACGTGGACGGTAAAGGCAGAGAGCTAGAGCTTGTCATACTTGGACTTTTGAGACGTAGCGGCGAATTTGTAATGGGCCCTTCTTTTAGCTCAAATTTTGAGATAGGGGATAAAATTTTGATTGCCGGAACGGATGATGCGATAGATGAGTTCGAGGAGATACTAAACAACTTCGGCAAACTATACTTTGTCCTCAACAAACAAGAAGAGCCAAATTGGCTCATAGAGCGACTCTCCAAGTTTATTCAAAAAAAAGTACAATCGCCAAAAAAATCAAAGGAGCTATAAACAGATGCAAATAATATCAACACCAACCGCCCCGCAAGCCATAGGGCCATACTCGCAAGCAATCAAAATCAACGGCTTAGTATACACCTCAGGCCAAGTAGCTTTGAAGCCTGACGGCAGCTTCAACGACGGCGATATAGCGGTGCAAACTACGCAAGTATTTGAAAACTTATCGGAAGTGCTCAAAGCTGCAGGAAGCGGACTTGAAAAAGTGCTCAAAACTACTGTATTTCTATCTGATATGGATAATTTTGCGGCCATGAACGAAGTATACGCAAAAAATTTCGGCGAACACAAACCCGCACGAAGCACGGTAGCAGTCAAAACTCTTCCGAAAAATGCGCTTGTTGAGATAGAGTGTATAGCCTTAGCTTAACGGCTTTGGGCTTCGTTTGATAGAGCTGTTTCAAAGTCGGCAAATTTGACACTCATCCCTTCTTTGGCTGACTACGCTTTGATGTTTGACGTATCAATTTCATTATTTTTGGCTACCCAAACAGCTTGATGCAAACTTTGCAAATCATTCCAATGATAATATGCCGATAATCCATCTTTGACACAATCCGTTGGAGTTAGTAACCGCAATACACCCGCTTCCGTAGCCCTTAGGGCGATATCTCCGACTAGCTCGTCACCCACACCCCGCCGGATAATACGACGTCCACTCCTTCTTTTTGGAGCTCATCACATATATACGCCCCAAGCTCCTCAATACTCATCGAAGATATGGCTTTCATCATAAAGGCTTGCCGTTTCTGCGTGGTCGTTTTCTATCCATCGTCAGGCTCTCTATTAGCTCAGGCGGATAGCACTCTCTGGCTTTTAGTAAAATATTTTGCAACTCTTTTAAGAACATGTATTTTGGGTTAAACGAATAGATGACGGTTTTGCCGGACTGTTTGCTTATAAATATTCCGCCTTTTTCTAGCCTGTCTAGCTGTTTTTGCACGGAATTTAAATCACACTCATAAAATCTAGCTATCTCCCTAGCGTAGCCCTCATCTTTTGCCAACACATACTGGAGCACTCTTTCTCTACTTTCAGAGCCAAGCAACGGAGTAAGTATCATAAATAGACCTATTTAGTAAGTTATATGACTTATATTGTAGGTCAAAATAAAAATAAAGTCAACGGTATAGAGAATAAAAATTGGTGAAAATGTGAAAATTGAGACTGCCCACCTCTATTTTCCATAATCCATGCTTTTGCTATAGCACTACTTTGAGCCGCTACACTCATTGTTTTTTGTGCCGGTGTTTGACATCTCATACCCTTTTTGCCAAAAATACATATCTACTAGCTTCATCGGCGGATATTTATCAGCACATGACAGGGAGTCAAAAGTCCTTTTATTTTCCAAATAAAACGATAAAGCCTTTTTGATATTATTTTCAATCTTAGGACTATAGCCAATACCTGAATGTCTTATGCCACCCACATAGAATCTATCAAAGGCGGGCATAATACCAAAAGTACCGAGTAGTATTTTGCTCACCAAAATATCAGAAGCGCCGTTATCGTGAAAGTCTTTATAGTTGTTTTTAACAGCCATAAACAATTCATATATCCTACTTGCAATATTGTCTATTTCGCTTTTGTCAATATTTCTAATATCTATGTTTAAATCTCTATTTTTTCTAAGAAACTCAACCGTACTTGTATGAATTTTGTAATCATGCTGAAGCATAAAGCTAGACCCTCTATACATACCCCAACTCGCGAGATAAAAAGCAAGATGCAATGCGCCAACATCTATATCAAACTCTTTGTTACTCTTGGCAAAATAGCCATAGCAATGCTCCCATGACTTATAGCGTGTCGCACCCTTTATTTTTGCATCAAATGCGTCTATGGTGTTACGAATGTCGTCTGTTGGTATTTGTTTCATTTTGTACCCCCGTATATTCTTTTGCAGTCATTGATACAAATATCGTATGCAGCGCCTTTTTTGGTAGTGCAACCGCTAAGACATTTTTTTTGCTTTTCTAGTTTTTGCTGTCCCTTTTGTATATCTACCTCATTTAGCGCTTTAGCATAAGCATTTTTGATGACATTAGCAATTTCTCGTTCATCGGGATAAAGGATACAAGATTCCTCGCCCCTATATTTCCTGCCTTTATATTCTACTCTTAGAATAAGCTTTCTTTCGTCAACCCAACAAATATTACGGTTCATCGTGGCTACTATAAGACCATCACCAATAAAACTGCCGTATTCATATGGCTTACATAATCCACCAAGCTCATTTTCTATATCCAACGATAGTGACATCTGTTCAAGCTTATTAGCTAGATCCGTTTTTTGCTTCCATTTTTCTTCCAGTTTTTCTTTTGAGTATGAATAAAAATCAAACTCTGATTTTAGAAATTCTATTATGCTATCTATCTTGGCTTGCTCATTGTCGCAAAAAATCTTTTTTTGATTTTCTATTTTATTTTTTTCATCAAAAATATCTTTTAATGACTGTTCTGCAAAAACCGTCGAAATAGTTATAAAGTAACATATAAATAGTATTCTAGCTATCATCACATCTCCATATCTGCTTTTTTGTATTGCAGATATTCGACGATGACACCGTCGTGTCCCTGCTCTAATATCTTACTAATAGCAATTCCATTAGTCGTGCTAAACTCTCCGAAGCTTTCGCTACCGTTCATATATTTGGTATACGCCAACTCTGTGCCAAATATCCCTCTACACATCAAAGATAAATCGTTAGAACTTAATCTAACATCAAATCTCATTATAAAGCCGCATACATTGCCGTTATTATCCGTATATATCGTATGCATTTGCCCAAGCAAGTTTTGATAATGGATAGGTTTCGCATTAAATACGGAATACGAGGCAACAACCGTTCTTCCAGACTTTGATACTTTGATAGGTTTATCCCAACTATTTTTTCCATCTTTAAGTTCATACTTCAAGATACCGTCAAACTGAGTAATAGGTTGCCCTATTTTGATTGAAGATATTGTAAATTCATTGCTTACACTTTGCATAAAAGAGCTTGATGATGTGGTATTAACCATTGAACTAGCTTCTTTGTCTTTTTGCATATCAACCACAACGGCAACACTCAAAAATACAAATGCCACAGCCGCATAAACACCAAAAAGTCCAAAAACACTGCCCCAGCTAAATTGCCTTTCACCTATCGGAAGCTCTTGTTTGGCTTTTAGCCCGCAATATATCGGCACGCCTATATACCCAACAATAGGTATAAGACTCAAAAATCCAAGCAAAACGGCTTTTTTAAACTTTCCGTATCCTGCATAATAATACGGTCCAAAAAGTAATCCTAGCCAACTCCATTTCTTTTGTTCGGTGATATTTTCTTCCATACAACAACCTTCATTTATTCTATAGGATAAAGACTAAAGTAGTCTAACCAAATAAAGTTGAGCCATTAATTAGCCAATGGGATAAATATGGATTTTGACTTTTCAAATCACACACAAGAGGAAATAAACGAGTTTTATAAAAGAGTATCCGCAAATATTCGCAGGATAAGAGAAAGTAAGGGTATGAAACAGCTCGATGTGGCTCTTGAGATAGATATTAAATCAGTAGCTTTTTACTCAAATTGCGAAAACTGCAAATATGGTAAGCATTTTAACTTAGAGCATCTGTATAAGCTTGCCAAGACTTTTGAAGTAGATATTGAAGAGTTTTTTGCAAAAAATACAGAAAAAGCTACTTCTCCGCTTTCGTAAAATAATAATTCAACACCTTAATAGTCAGCATAATCGCTATCGCATCCAGCATGCTGGCTACTACTATTGACGAGTACTCCAGATTGTCTATTGTGTTTGATTGAAGCCCTAGTGTGGCGGCGGCTACCATGAACATTAGCGGCATGGAGTCTGAGAGGGCAAAGAGAAGGGTGTTTTTGAAGCCTAGGTAGCCGTAGAAGGTGCTAAATGAGCCGATAAGTCTGATGGAGACCATGCAGGCTATTAGAAATAGTGCGTTTTTGATGATGTCTGCCGAAAATACGATGTCTAGCTTTAGCGTAGAGCCGACATAGATAAAAAATATCGGAGCCAAAAATCCAAAACCAAACGATGAGAGCTTGTCGTGTAGGTCTTTTTTGTGGGAGAAAAAGGCGGTTATGAACATTCCGGCGAAGAACGCTCCGAGTACCATGTCTATTTTGAGATAGAGCATTACGGCTATCATCACAAAAAAAAGCGCCATAGAAAAACGGATGTCTTGTTCTTTGGATGCGATGTCCGGCATTATCGCTTTTTTAGCCTCTGGAAACCACCAAAAAAACGCTCTAGCGCCCTTGAAAAGCAGAACACCCACGACAACTATGGCAATGAGTGTAAACATCGTCTTGTAAAACTCTTTGCCAAAACCAAAGCTAACAGCGCCACTGAGTATCGTAAGGGCGACGATACTGATGAGTTCGCCCAAAATCCCGATAGTAAGCGCAAGGCTAAGCCACGGCTTGTCTTTGCCATAATCCTTTAAAAGCGCCATTATCATACCAAGGGAAAAGATAGGCAAGATAACAAGATATATAAATGAGAGTTTGAAATAAAGCACGACCGTTAGCGCAGATGCATAGAGGATAAAAAAATACAAGACTACACGGCCAAATAGACTTGATTTTATCTTTCCAAACTCTTTGAGATTGACCTCAAGTCCGGCTAGAAACATCAAAAACAAAAATCCGACTTTTGCCATGATAAAAAAGTATTCGTTTTTCTCGAAATACCCAAGGTGTCCGCCGACGATACCGAGGATTATCTCGACTACGACTATCGGCACCATAAGGGTTTTGGAGACAAAAGGAGAGATGGCTATAAAAAATGAGAGCGCAACGACTATCGTTATAGAATCATACATCTCTATTCGTTTCTAAGTACGGTCAAGGCATCTACTTCAGATGCTTTTTTTGCCGGATAGTACGATGACAAAAACACTATCACCAAAGAGCCAAGAGTAATCAAACAAAAGTCCAAGATGGAGAGCTCAAGCGGCAACTTAGCGCTTCCGTACACATCCGCCGGTAGAGTCACAATGTCAAAATTTGACAGCAGATACAAAGCTATCATCGCAAGAGCGATACCGACAACAATGCCGCTACCGCCGATAATCGCTCCAAGCCTAAAAAATATAGCTTTTATCTCTTTTGGGTCAGCGCCAAGCGACAATAAAAGCGCTATCTCTTTTCGCCTACTCATTACGGTCATCAAAAGTGAGCTTACGATGTTCAAAGAGGCCACCAAGATAATCAGCATAAGAACAACAAAAAGCGCTCTTTTTTCAAGAGCTAGGGCAGCAAAAAAGTTTCCGTTTTGTTGCCACCAACCTACGAGTGCATAATCTTCGGATAGTTTTGAGCCTAATACTTTTATGTCATTTAGCGGGTCTTTTGTGTATATATGCACACCGTCATACATATTTTCGCTTCTTGCAAGTACTTTTGAGAGGTCTTTTGCATTGACATACATATAGCTCTTGTCATACGCCAACAGTCCAGAGGAGAAGCTTTTGTTGACAGAAAATCTTTTCATAATAGGCGTGATACCGATACCCTGCGGCTCTCCCTCTGCAAAGATAATAGTCAATTTGTCATTTGGCTCCATCTTGAAATCCTCTTGCAGCTTCTTGCCTACAAGCGCCTCAAAGCTTCCAAGTCCGCCCTGCCCTACAGCGTGCGCAAATACGTCATTAATCGGTTTTTCAAGTTGCGGCTCTATACCAAAGACTACTACACCTTCCATGCCGTCATTTTTTTTGGCTATTGCGCTTGCTCTGATAAACGGGCTAAATTTGAATTCGGGGTAGTTTTTTTGAAGTTCGTCGGCAAAATCTTTGGAGACTTCGTAACCGTATTTTGAATATAGAGTAATCGGGTAGTTCATAGTAGAGAGCTTTTTTTCAAACTCTTTGTCAAAGCCGTTCATGATAGCCATAGCAACGATAAGAACGAAGACACCAAGCCCAACGCCCAAAAAGGCGAGTGCGGCGGTGATGGAAATAAAAGGCTGAGACGGGTCAAACCGAAGATATTTGGAGACTATAAAGCGAACTAATTTTTTGTTCATTAACTCTTTTTCTTATCGTAGTTTTTGAGTCTCTCTTCCCTTTTTTGGGCAGTCGGGACAATATCTATCGCCTCATCCGCATACTCAATACCCTCAGCCGTCGTATCGCTTCCGATTTTGAAAGAGTGGAGCACCCTCACGGCGTTTATTTTGACTGTTTCTACCAGTTCGGTAAAGAGTTTGTAGCTCTCTTTTTTGTATTCGACAAGCGGGTCTTTTTGGTTGTAACCTCTAAGACCTATACCTGTTTTTAGAATATCCATTTGATAAAGATGCTCTCTCCAAGCCTCGTCAAGCGTTTGGAGATAAAGGATTCTCTCTATCTCTTTTCTTTGCGAATCGTCCACTATCGAAAGTTTGCCCTCATAATACTCTTCCATAAGGCTATAAACTTTTTGGTTTAGCTCTGCGTATTCCATACCGTCAAACTCGGATTCGGCAACGCTCAGCCCTACATCTTCAAGCAGAAGCTCACACACTTTTTGGATATTAAAATCTTCTCTTTCAAGTCCGTCAAATATACCCGCATCGGCCAAGATATTTGTCACGTACACATATCTGTTTTCATCTATTTTTAAAGATATATCAAAATCAAGGTTTAAAAGTTCATTTCTAAAGCCGTATATGATTTTTCTCTGCGCATTTGCAATATCATCGTATTCAAGCAGATGTTTTCTGCTCTCATAGTGCATACTTTCGACTTTTTTCTGCGCTTTTTCAACCGCATTTGTGACGAGTCTTGAATCGATATGTTCGCCTCTTTCAAGCCCTAGTCTGTTCATAATGGATTTTATCTTGTCGCTTCCGAATATTCTAAGAAGCGTATCGTCAAGGCTCAAATAAAACTGGCTAAAACCCGCATCCCCTTGCCTGCCGCTTCGCCCTCTTAGCTGATTGTCGATACGTCTACTCTCGTGTCTTTCCGTACCGATAATAGCGAGGCCGCCAAGCGCTTTTACGTCGTCGTTTATTTTGATGTCAACACCACGTCCAGCCATGTTTGTAGCTACGGTAACAGCGCCTTTAGCGCCTGCGAGTTTAATAATCTCCGCTTCTTGCTCATGGTTTTTTGCGTTTAGTACCGTGTGAGCTATTCTCTCTTTTTTGAGTACTTCATGCAGTGTTTCGCTCTTTTCGATAGAGGCTGTACCTATAAGTATCGGTTGCCCTTTTGTGCTTAGCTCGCTTATTTTTTTGATAACAGCTTCAAACTTCTCTTCTTCTGTCTTAAAAATCAAGTCGTTCATATCTTTTCTAGTTACAGGCACGTTTGTCGGGATAGATATAACATCAAGGCCGTATATCTCGCTAAACTCTGTCGCCTCCGTCTGTGCCGTACCGGTCATACCGGCAAGTTTGCCGTAAAGTCTAAAGTAGTTTTGGAACGTGATGTCCGCAAGAGTCTGACTCTCCTCTTTTATCAGTACACCCTCTTTTGTTTCAAGCGCTTGATGCAAACCCTCCGAATATCTTTTACCCTCCGAAAGTCTTCCTGTAAACTCATCAACAATAATTATCTCGCCATCTCTAACGACATAATCCACGTCGATTTTGAAAAGATGTTGCGCTTTTAGAGCTTGGTCTAGTCTATGCGAAAGTACTGCATTATCAAGGTCGTATAGGTTGCCTACGTCAAAAAGCTCTTCGGCGTATCTGATACCCTCTTCCGTCATTAAGATTACTCTATTTTTCTCGTCCACGCTAAAGTGCTTTTCGAGCTCTAGACTCATTGCTACTTCATTGGCTTTTTCGTATTGACCCATAAATGATTTTGTAGGACCGGAGATGATAAGTGGTGTTCTAGCCTCATCTATTAGTATCGAGTCCACCTCATCCACGATAGCGTAGTGGTGATTTCTCTGGACTTGTGAAGCTCTTGAATACTTCATGTTGTCTCTTAGGTAATCAAACCCAAATTCGTTGTTTGTACCATATGTAATATCAGCGTCATAAGCCTCTTTTTTGACCGCTTCATCATCTTCATCTGAGAGTATTGCGCCGACAGTGAAGCCCAAAAAGTTATAGAGTACGCCCATCTCCGTAGCATCTCTTTTTGCAAGGTAGTCATTGACTGTAATAACATGAACGCCCTCACCCCTCATTGCATTTAGCACAACCGCAAGAGTCGCCACAAGAGTCTTACCCTCTCCCGTTTTCATCTCTGCAATTTTGCCGTCGTTTAGCACCATACCGCCTATGATTTGCACGTCGTGGTGTCTCATTCCAAGCGTTCTTTTTGAAGCTTCTCTTGTTATTGCAAAAGAGTCAAAAAGCACGTTGCTTTCGCTCTCTCCGGCAAGCACTCTAGCTCTTAGAGTATCGAACGCCGCTTTTAGCTGATCGTCCGTCATCTCTGCGTATTTAGACTCAAGGGCGTTTACTTGTGCAAGCTTTTTTCTATAGGCTTTTAGCTCTTTTTCGTTTCTCGTTCCCATTATTTTGTTTACGATATGTTTTATCATTCAAAGTCCCAGACTACTTAATTTTGTCGTCCATAATACCAAAACTACTATAAACTAAAGCCCGCTAAGCTATACTACGCCTAAAAAACGGGCGGTTTTTGTATGTTTAAAAAAGCTTTTATTTCCCTACTAATTGCAAGCGGATGTTTTGCGTTAAGTTTTGATTACGATACATTTGAGGCTACTTTTACGCAGACAGTCAAAAACAAATCCGGCAAAAAAATAGAGTATGCGGGCAAGCTGATCGCCAAAAAGCCTAGCCGTGCGCTGTGGGAGTACACGAAGCCTATCAAAAAAAGCGTATTTGTAAAAGATGACGTGGTTATTATTTTTGAGCCTGAGCTACTTCAAGCAAAATATCTAAAGAAAAAAGGAATGGTCTCTCTCGAATCCATACTCAAAAACGCAAAATCAGAAGGGAATAACATATATAGCGCAAAAGACGGCGATATAACATACCGTTTCAAAGTCTCCGACAATATGATTGAGAGATTGACATACAGAGATTCTCTCGAAAACGACACGGAGATAGTCTTCAAAGAGCGCAAAAAAAATATTCAAGTATCTGAAAAAACTTTTGACTTCAAGCCGGGGCCTGAGATAGACATCATGAAATAGTTGATTCTAGTCAACAAATAATCCTATTTTTTTCTATAAACTACCTGAAAAATTAGGAGAGACAAATGACAATAAGAGAATTTTTGGGTACAGACCACAAATTTTGCGATGAGAGTTTTGCCGACTTTGAAAATGCTGTCGTAAAAGATGATATGCAAACGGCAAAAACAGCCCTAACCAAAATGCTAAAAGAGTTTGAAGAGCACTTTAATATGGAAGAAAAAGTACTATTTCCTACTTTTGAAGCCAAAAGCGGTATGAGCTGCGGCCCTACAGAGGTTATGAGAAGAGAGCATGAGCAGTTGAGATTTAACTTCGGTATGTTGCAAAAAGCGCTTGATGGCGGCAACAAATCACAGCTTCTCGGCCTGTGTGAATCTTTTAATATGCTAACTCAACAACACAACTCCAAAGAAGAGCAGATACTCTATTCTATGTGCGATAGCGTTCTTTCAGCAGAAGCGGCGGCGGTAATAGAGCAGATGAAGAATACAAGAAATGCCGACTGAGCATCTACTTGACGCAAGAGAACTAGAAGCGCCGTTACCGTTGGAGCGTGCTATCAAAATAGTTAGAGAGCTAAAAAGCGGCGAATATTTTATGATGCTTCATAGAATGAAGCCTTGCAAACTAGGGGCTGTATTGGAAAAAATGGGTATTGCCCATATATACTTTGAAGACAAGGCTATTCACTATATGTTTGGCTACTTCCAAGACGACATACAAACAAAAAAATTTCTCAAAAAAAGGCTAGAAGATGAATACGGCAGGACTATCGTTATCTGATGCACCTCCATACAAAACCGTATATCCGTTTTTTATAGCCTCGGCTTTTTTTGGGACTTTCTCGTTTGCGGCGCTACTTTTTGCAGATGAACCAAACAGATATGACCCGTTCATAATCGCATCAATCCATCTCTTCACAATCGGCTTTTTACTAAACGCAATTTTCGGCTCACTCGTACAAATGCTTCCCGTAGTCGGCGGAGTAACCATAGACAGCCCAAAAATTATCAAATTTAGCCTCTTTGGACTAAGTATCGGCACAACGCTGTTTTTTTTCGGATTTGTGTTTTATAAGCCTCTACTTTTCGGCGCTACGGTTATTTTATTTTCGGTTGTGATTTTGTTTTTCGGTATGCTTTTTTTTAGTATTTTCAAAAACCGCAACGCCGTTAGTCCGACTGCAAAACGAATGAGCGTTGCATTGATAGCGGCGCTCATAGCACTAGGCCTAGGCGCACATCTGCTTTACTCTCACGCCTCAGCACATATCGGCGCATCACACATGGCGCTAGCAAACACTCATATTATGTTCTCTGTATTTGGCTTTGTCGGAGTACTCATAATATCAGTAGCGCATCAGGTGCTGCCGATGTTTTATGTGACGCCCGAATTTCCAAAGTTTTGCAGAGCGTGGCCGTTTGTTATCTTTATAGCTTGTATCGCACTATTCATTCCGATAGAGCTGATAAATATACTCGCAAAACTGACAATTTGGACGGCATTTCTAGCATTTGGAGTCGTAGCACTCAAAAAGCTAAAGCAGAGAAGAAGACTAATGTCCGATGCTTCTTTAAAGCTCTGGCAGACTGGACTCGTGTCACTCATAATCTCTTTGCTCCTATGGGCATATGACGCTTTTTTTGAACTGCCGAATAAAGAGTTTTTATTTGCCGTTTTCTTCGGATTGGGTTTTATAGGTTCCACAGTAAAAGCTATGATGAACAAAATAGTGCCGTTTTTGGCGTGGTTTCACCTAACTAGCATGGGCAAATGGGACGCTCCGAGTGTGCGTGAGATGATAACCGACAAAATGGCAAATGTGGAGCTTTGGCTACACTGGTCGGCAATCGTTATTTTTGCACTTTCATACATGTTTAGCAGTATGTTTTGGCTCGGTTGTGCGCTTGCGTGCCTCAGCTTTTTTGTGCTTTTTTACAATATCACCGGAGTCGTCAAGATTTTTAAAGAGCAAACCATATAAGCTACTTTATAGCCTTATCTATTACGGCAATTACCTCTTTTTTACCCTTCTTAGCCGCCAACTCTCTTGCAGTATTTCCGGCAGAATCTCGAATATATATATCCGCTCCTCTTTTTATCAAAAGTGCGGCCGTCTTTGCATTACCGTAAAAGGCCGCTATCATAAGCGGTGTCTGTCCTATATTGTTTACGGCATCTATCTTCGCTCCTCTATCAAGCAGCAAAGACACAGCCTCAAAGTTTCCATAAAAGACAGCATAATGAAGCGGCGTATAAGCTCTTGCGTTCACCTCGTTCGCCCCGACTCCAGCATCCAAAAACATCTTAAGTACCGCCACTTTATCCAAATACGAAGCCATCATAGAAGGCGTCATATCTTCAACAACAAAGCAATTGTTCATTTCAAGCAAATTTTTTTCACGAAAAAATTTCAAATCCCCGTCGCTTACCGCATTAACAATACTTTTATCGCATGTATTTTTATTGGACGGTTTTGTTTTTTCTATAGGAGTTGTGGATTTTACGCCTTTTAGGGCATCTACCAACTCGTTAGAGTAAGCTAGCGATGTTAGAAATAAAAAAATAAGTGTGATTTTTTGCAAGGTTGCTACTCCGTCTTAATGCCTTTATTATAGCCAAGACGGAGTAAAGAAATTATCTCTCGGATAGTTTGTAGTTTGATATTTCGTTGAAGTTTAGGTATTTGTATATTGTGCTCTCTTTGCCAGCTATCGCTTGAGGCACGATGCTCATATACTCCTCCACCGTCGGTATTTTACCAAGCTTTGCGCACACAGCCGCAAGCTCTGCGCTTCCTAGATAAACTCTTGTGTTTTTGCCTAGTCTGTTATCGAAGTTTCTAGTCGAAGTAGAGAATACCGTCGTACCCTCTGCCGCTTGCGCTTGATTGCCCATACATAATGAACACCCAGGGATTTCCGTTCTTGCGCCTATGGAGTTATACACTTCATAGTAGCCCTCATTCATTAGCTGTTTTTCATCCATTTTGGTCGGAGGTACTATCCAGAAAGTATTGACGGCTATTTTGCCTTGTCCTCTCATTACCTCGCCAGCCGCTCTGTAGTGACCGATATTTGTCATACAAGAGCCTAGGAATACTTCGTTTATGGTATCCCCCGCCACTTCGCTAAGCGGTCTTACGAAGTCAGGGTCATTCGGGCAAGCCACTAGCGGCTCTTTTAGTGTATCGAGGTCGATTTCGATTACCGCCGCATACTCTGCGTCAGCGTCTGGCTGTAGAAGCGTCTGATTTTTGAGCCAATCTTTCATTTTGTCGGCTCTTCTTTGCAAGCTTACTTTATCCTCGTATCCTGCCTCTATCATTGCCTCAATAAGCGTGATATTTGATTTTAGGTACTCAGCCACAGGCTCTTTGTCAAGGCGCACAGTACAAGCCGCCGCACTTCTCTCCGCAGACGAGTCGCTTAGTTCAAACGCTTGCTCTACTTTTAGAGTCGGTAAGCCCTCTATCTCAACGATTCTACCGTTGAAGATATTTTTTTTGTTTTGTTTTTCTATTGTCAGTAGCCCAGCTTTTTCGGCGTAGTACGGAATAGCGTTTACAAGGTCTCTTAGTGTGATTCCCGCTTGCATTGTGCCTTTGAATCTTACAAGTACGGATTCAGGCATCTCAAGAGGCATAGAGCCCGTAACCGCCGCAAACGCAACAAGGCCGGAACCCGCAGGAAAAGACACGCCTATTGGAAATCTAGTGTGGCTATCGCCGCCCGTACCTACGGTATCAGGAAGCACCATTCTGTTTAGCCAGCTGTGGATGACGCCATCACCCGGTCTAAGGCTCACGCCTGTTCGTGAAGTGATAAAGCCCGGAAGCGTTTTGTGTAACGTCTCATCTGACGGCTTCGGATATGCCGCCGTATGGCAAAAGCTTTGAAGCACGAAGTCGGCAGAGAAGCCAAGTGCACTAAGCTCTTTAATCTCATCCCTAGTCATTGGCCCCGTAGTATCTTGACTACCTACAGTCATCGTATGCGGTTCGCAGTATGTGCCCGGTCTGATACCAACTACGCCACACGCCTTACCGACCATTTTTTGAGCTAGAGAATAACCCTTGCCGCTATCTTTTGGCTGTTCAGGTTTTTTGAATATATTTTCCGCACCCATACCTTTGATGTTTCTAGCTTTTGTGGTTAGACCTCTACCGATGATAAGAGGCACACGCCCACCTGCTCTTACTTCATCTAGTATCGTGTTTGGAGCTAGTTTGAACGAAGAAATCACAGCGCCGTTTTTGCTGATTTCGCCTTTGGCTATGTCTATTTTGATGACATCACCCGTTTGCATCTGCGTAACATCCGCTTGAATAGGGAGTGCGCCGGAGTCTTCGCAAGTTGCGAAAAATATAGGAGCGATTACGCCGCCTATCACCACGCCGCCCGTTCTTTTGTTTGGCACACCCGCAATATCGTCACCTATGTGCCATTGCACAGAGTTTGCCGCTGATTTTCTTGAGCTTCCCGTACCGACTACATCGCCGACATACGCTATTTGAAGCCCTTTTTCTTTTAACTTTGCGATAGTCTCCAGACCGTCAGGCATCTTTGCTTTTAGCATTGAGTTTGCATGAAGCGGAATGTCCGCTCTAGTAAAAGCTTCACTTGCAGGAGAAAGGTCGTCCGTATTTGTCTCACCCGGCACTTTGAACACGACAGCCTCGATAACATCAGCCGTAGCGTCTTTACATGTGAACCACTCCGCATTTGCCCAAGAGTTCAACACCTCTTCCGCAAGCACATTTGATTTTGAAAGCTCCACGATGTCGCCAAACGCTTCATACACAAGAAGCGTGCTTTTTAGCTCATTTGCCGCCGCTTTTGCTACCGTAGTATCGTCGCCGCAAAGAGCGTCTATAAGAGGTTTTACATTGTAGCCGCCCATCATAAGGCCTAACATTCTTACAGCGTCAAGTTTAGAAATACTGGCGCACTCTTCGCTACCGTCAACTATTTTTGCAAGGTATTCTGCTTTTACTTTTGCGCCCTCATCAACACCCGGATTTACTCTGCTCTCTAGCATCTCGGATAACTCTGCGTTTGCTTTTTTCTCGCTTCTTAGTAGTTGTACGAGTTCGCTTACTTGGTTTTTGTCAAGCGCCAAAGGCGGTACGCCTAGAGCGGCTCTTTCGTCGCAATGTTTTTTATAGTTATCCATAAAGCTCATTTTAAAGCTCCTTATTTTTTTGGTTTTGGTAATATTAGCTTTTTTTGAATCTTTTTAAAATAATAGTGTTTCAAAAAGTAATCTTTTTTTGACGCAAAAAACATTATATGTTACTTTTTTACCCATAAGGAGCAAAACTTGCGATTTAAACTAGAAGGGCTGCAAAGTTCCGCCAATATTATAGACACGCTATGTAAAAAATGCGGCGAACTGCAAAGCGAATGCACCTGCAACGCAAAAGGTGAGATAAAAGCCAAAACAGAATACAAAGTAGCGCTCTCTATGGAAAAAAGAAACGGCAAGCCTGTCAGCATAGCGGGAACTTTTTATTTGGATGAAAAAGAGGCAAAAGAGCTACTAACCAAACTCAAAAAATCCCTTGCAGTTGGCGGTACAATAAAAGACGGGAAGCTGGAGTTTCAGGGGGAGCATAGAGATAGGTTAAGAGAGCTTCTGAAAAAAGAGGGGTTTGGAGTAAAAAACTAAATGGAAAAACTACTGACGATAACGGCTGTTTGCACCCAAATACTATTCGCCCAGACAGAGCCAATGGTGCAGTTGATTGTAGATATAGGCAATATTATGAAACAAAGACAGGTTAATGAAATAATGTTTTTTGAAGGCGTAAGAGCTGATGGCAACAGAGTGATTAGTGCGTTTATATTCAAGCCTCAGGACAAAAATTCAAAAGAGCAGGTCGATACCATACAGGGCTTATATGATTATAAGGATGCGCAAAAGGAGTTTATACAGGAGTTTGCCGCCGAAAACAAAGAGACATTGTGTAAAAACAAACTACTGCCGAAGTTAAAAGAGATAGATTTGACGTATGTTTATCAATTTAGATTCGAAAAAGAGCAAAATTTTGAAGAGGCCTCAATAAGCGCAAGGGAGTGTCAAAACTAAAAATGCCACTCTTTGCACGCTGACACAAAAGAGCCTTTAACCGCTCTAGCAAATACCGTTATTCTGGTTTTTGCCTTCTTTGATATTTCCATTATTTTCGGCAAATTCGCCTCATCAAACCCAAAAAGTAGCTCATACTCCTCGCCGCTACAAGCCGCATCTTTTGAGATAGGCTTTAAAAACTCATACCCTACCCCGTTTATTTCACTCACTCTTTCAAGCTCTTTGTGTAGTCCATCGGAAATATCCATGCAAAAGCTCATATATTCCGCCGCCTCGTACATAAAGGCGTCACGGAGTTTTGGCACATAAAATTTGGAATTTGACGCTATTTTTTCTCCCGCAAAAAGTCTGTTCAAATCCCGCAGAGATGAACCTAGCGTACCTGTGTATGCGAGCAACTGCCCTTTTTTTAGCCCTTTTCTATATATAGGTTTGTCTGTTTTTGAGATTATCGTAATTGAGAGGTCTAGCTTTGTATTGGCTATCGTGTCGCCGCCTATTATTTGTATGTTGTATTTTCTTGCCGCTTTTTTTAGCCCTTTTTGTAGCTCTAGTATTTCTACTTCACTCATGGAAGGTGGAATGGCGGCGGTGATTAGCGCATATAGCGGCACGGCATTCATCGATATGGCATCCGAGATATTTACGAGCATTGCTTTGTTACCTATCTGCTCATAATTCATCCACTCTTTTTTAAAGTGTATATTTTCAAAAAAAGCATCCTGAGAATATACGAATCCATCTATGTAAGCCCCGTCATCACCGATGATTTTAGAATTAGATATGTTTTTGATAAAAAATTTTTCTTTATTCAATTAGTTGTTCCTAGTGTGCTTTTTTGTAACACTCTAATGCGTCGCTTAAAAACTACGCATTTTTGAGTCCGAGTTTAAAAATATTAGATGATATAATCGCTCCAGCTCAATATGCTAACGGATAGAGGTTTAAATGGATATAAAAATCGAAAAATACGACGCCGTCATTGTAGGCGCAGGACTTGCCGGATGTGCAGCCGCGAGAGAGTGCCAAAAGGCCGGACTTAAAACAGTAGTGCTCACAAAGCTCCACCCGCTTAGAAGCCACTCAGGTGCGGCGCAAGGCGGTATCAATGCGGCATTAAACGAAGAAGACACTAGCCTTCACGAGTTTGACACGGTAAAAGGAAGTGACTATATCGGCGACCAAGACGCTATAGAACTAATGTGCAAAAGCGCACCGGAGACTATCAGATGGATAGAGAGAATGGGTGCGGTATTCTCCAGAACGGATGATGGCAAAATAGCCCAAAGGCCTTTCGGCGGACAGTCAAAGCCTAGAGCTTGCTACGCAAAAGACAGAACAGGGCTTACACTACTTCAAACTATATACGAACAAGCAAGAAGAGAAGGCGTTGTCTTTATGGATGAGTGGTATGTATGCGACATCATCTACAAAGACTCCAAAGTCAGCGGCGTAGTGGCTTACAACCTTAAAGATATGGAATTTAGACTATTTAACGCCAAAGCGGTAATGTTCGCAACGGGCGGTTACGCAAGGTCTTTCAAGATAAATTCAAACGCTCTTGCAAACACCGGAGACGGACTATCTATCGTGGCCAGACACGGATTGCCTCTTGAAGATATGGAGTTTGTACAATTTCACCCAACTGGTCTTTCAGGCACTGGAATACTCATATCCGAAGCAGCTAGAGGCGAAGGCGGCATACTATACAACAGCCTCGGCGAAAGATTTATGGTCAAGTACGCTCCGCAAAAAATGGAGCTTGCATCACGTGACGTTGTAAGTAGAGCCATCACAAAAGAGGTAATGGAAGGTAGAGGTGTAGGACCAAACAAGGACTCCGTACATATCGACCTTACACACCTAGGCGAAGATGTTATAAACGCAAAACTTCCGGAGCTTCGTGACCTTGCCATCACATTCCTCGGACTTGATATGGTCAAAGAGCCTATCCTTATCCAAGCGACGGCGCACTACTCAATGGGCGGTATACCGACAGATATCGGCGGACATGTCAAAAAAACTCCTACCGAACTAGTAGAAGGTTTCTACGCGGCAGGCGAATGTGCATGTGTAAGCGTACACGGTGCAAACAGACTTGGTGCAAACTCGGTACTTGAAGCGCTATTTTTCGGCAGACACGTAGGTCAACAAATTGCCGAAGAAGCTGGAAATATATCTTTTAGAGCGGTAAGCGCGGATGATGCTAAAGCGGCAATAGCAGACGTACAAGGCGTTCTTACTTCAAAAGGTCAAGAGAGCGTAACAACTATCAGAAATGAACTTCAAGAGAGTATGACACTAAATGCGGGGGTATTTAGAACACACAAATCCCTTGAAGAGCAAAAAGATATTCTTGCCCAACTGAGAAAGAGATATAAAAATATCGCAATCGCAGACAAATCAAAAACTTTCAATACCGAACTGCAAGAGGCTATAGAACTTGGGCACATGCTTGACTTTTCAGCGTTTATCGTAGAGGGTGCACTCAATAGAAGAGAGAGCCGCGGGGCGCATTTTAGAGAAGACTACACCGAAAGAGACGACGAAAACTTCCTAAAACATACATTTGCATATATGCAAGGCGACGATATAAAGCTAGAGCTAGCTCCCGTAAAACTCGGAAAATTCGCTCCTGAGACCAGAAGTTATTAAGTAAAAGGCGTAAAAATGTTTGAGTCAAAATCAAAAAAGGTAACATTCAAGGTCTTTAGGTTCAACTCCGAGACCGACTATCTACCTGTATACAAAACATACGAAATGGTAGTTGAGAGCCATGAAGTAGTGTTGGATATCCTAAACCGTGTCAAATGGGAAATCGACGGCACTCTAAGCTACAGAAGAAGCTGTAGACACGGTATTTGCGGAAGCTGTGCAGTCAAAGTAAACCAAAAAGGCGTACTGGCCTGCAAACACAACGTATTTGAGTTAACGGAAGTATTCGGCAATGAGCTCATTATAGAGCCGCAAGATATAAAAAGAGCCATTAAAGACCTTATTATTGACAAAGCCGACTTTTGGGGTAAATATGACGCTGTAGAACCTTATCTAATAGCCGAAATAGATGAGCATCCGACAAGTGAAAATATCGTTTCACATCATAGCGCCGAGAGAATAGACGATGCCGACTACTGTATCCAATGCGGTTCATGCTACTACTCTTGTCCATCAGTCGCTTACAACGAAAACTTCTTAGGGCCTGCGGCATTAGCTAAAACATATAGATTTACAAGCGATGAAAGGGATACGGCAAAAACCCAGAGGCTTACAAATGTCAACGAAATGGGCAAAGGCGTATGGGATTGCGTAAAATGCTTCGAATGTGCGCAGGTTTGCCCAAAAGGGATAGACCCTATAGGCAAAATAACAAGACTTCACAACCAAATATTCTCAGAAAATATAGCTGAAAATAACGTAGCCGCAAGACACGCTGTCGGTTTTGTACACTCAATAGAAAAACACGGTCTTCTTGACGAGGGCGAACTTGTTAGATTCTCTGAGGGCAATATAGGCGTTATGAAACATCTGCCTGAGGCTTTTGATATGCTTACTCACGGCAAGATAGTGCTTCCTTGGGATATGCCAAAATCAGAAAACCTCGACGAAATAAAGACTCTCGTTGAATCGTCTTCTACACAAAAGCTTGATTAGGAATATGGATATGACAGGACTAAAATACGCTCTTTACACAGGTTGTACAGCCAAAAACTCTACTCCGGAGCTTTTGAAATCAACCAATGCGGTTGCACAGAAGTTAGGCATAGAACTAATCGAACTAAAAGAGGCTTCTTGCTGTGGGGCTTCGCATCTTCAAGACTTTGACGAGTTTTTGTCGCTTGTGCTCAACGCTAGAAATATCTGTTATGCGGAAAAGTTAGGCCTTGACCTCGTGACAATATGCAACACTTGCAACCTAAACTTGCTCATAGCAGACCAAAAACTAAAAGCAGACGCAGATCTCAGAAGAAGAGTCAACGAAAAGCTTGCAGAAGTCGGGCTAGAGTATAAGGGCACAAGCAGAGTAAGACATTTTCTGTATGTTCTTATTGAAGACTTCGGCATGGAAAAACTCGCTTCTATGGTAGAAAAACCGCTTGGGGATTTCAATATCGCCCCGTTCTACGGTTGCCACAATATCAGGCCGGGAGCTACGCAAAATGAAGCAAACGGCAAAGAAAATCCATACAAGCCGACTTCACTTGAAAGGGTGATAGAAGCGCTTGGCGGTAATGCCGTAGAATATGCATCAAAAAATAAATGTTGCGGATTTCACGCAGACTTGCAAGCGCCAAAGACTTCTACAATGCTAACGGCAAACGCTCTAGTAGACGCAATGGACAACAACGCCGACATGATAGTGACTCCGTGCCCTCTTTGCCACCTAAACATGGACATCAAACAAAAAGCCTCATCAAAAGCGATAGGCAGAGATATACATATGCCGGTACTGCATCTTCCGCAAGTTATCGGCTTGGCTCTTGGTCTAAATAGCGATGAACTTGGACTAAAACACAATATCGTAGCTCCGTCTTTTGCCCTCTAAGCCTCTGGGCTTAGAGAGTCTTAAAACCTTTCATTTTATAATCTATCAAAATAACTTCAAGCAAAGAAAAACAATATGAGCTTTGAAACACAGGGTCAAACCGAAGATACCACTATTTTTGGGCTAGATAAGCCAAAACGCTATAAAGTATTGATGCACAACGATGATTACACTACCATGGAGTTTGTCATTGAAATACTGATGAGTATTTTTCGCAAAAGCGAAGCAGAATCGGTACGGCTTATGCACAAGATACATCACGAAAACTACGCTGTTTGCGGTATCTACACAAAAGAGATAGCGGAAACCAAAGTGGAGCAGACGATAGAGCTTGCTAGAGAAAACGGCTTTCCCCTTAGATGCACGATGGAAGAAGAGTAAAATGATAAGCAAAGAACTAAATCTAATTCTCGTAAACGCCTTTAGAGAGGCTAGAAACAGAAATCACGAATACATAATGGTGGAGCACCTCATCTTCTCACTTCTCGATGATAGCGGCATAGACAAAATACTTCAAGAAGTCGGCGTCAATACGCTAGAGACAAAAGTGGCGCTCTCGGAATTTCTGGATAACGAAATAGAGAAAATGCCAAAAGAGCTAAAAATAGAGCCTGTCCAAACAGCCGCTTTTCAACGAGTGATGCAAAAGATGATTTTGCAAGTACAGGGTTCGGGTAAGCAAGAGGCCGATAGAAGCGACCTTTTGGCGGCTTTGTTTGACGAAGATGATAGCTTTGGCGTAATGTTGATGCGTTCATACGGAGTCGAAAAGGTAGACATACTCGAAGTGATAACAAATATGGGGGGAGATTTAGCTACAGAAGCACCAAAAAAAGCGGAACGCAAAAAGTCATACCTAGAAGAGTTCACAACCGAACTTGTCGCTCTCGCAAAAAAAGGCGCTATCGACCCCGTGGTCGGGCGAGCCGAGGAGATAGAACGAACAACGCAAGTGCTCTGCCGCCGCAAAAAGAACAACCCGATACTTGTGGGCGAACCAGGAGTGGGCAAAACAGCGGTAGTCGAGGGTCTAGCGCTTCGTATCGCAGACGAGAGTGTTCCTTTGCCTCTCAGAGACGCAAAAATATTTGCGCTTGATGTCGGTGCACTTGTTGCGGGCACAAAGTATAGAGGAGATTTCGAGAAGAGGCTCAAAGGCGTACTGGGCGAAATCGAAAAAGAGGAAAACGTCGTACTCTTCATCGATGAGATACACATGATAGTCGGAGCCGGAAGTGCGAACGGCAGTTCAATGGACGCCGCAAATCTACTAAAACCAGCCCTCGCAAACGGCAAACTAAGATGCGTAGGAGCTACGACATTTTCCGAATACAAAGCTAGTTTTGAAAAAGACAGAGCGCTCGGCAGACGGTTTCAAAAGATAGACGTGAACGAACCGAGCCTAGAGGATAGCTACAAAATAGTAGACGGACTGAAAAAAAGATACGAGGAGTTTCACAACGTCAAATACACGCCTGAGGCTCTAAAAGCGGCGGTAGATTTGACGGATAGATATATCAAAGACAAAAAGCTTCCAGATAAGGCAATAGATGCGATAGATGAGGCGGGGGCGGCGTTTCGCATGCTTGCACCCACAAAGCAAAAAAGAGTCGTAAAAGATACGGATATAGAGCGCATCATCTCCAAAATCACGAAAATCCCTCTCAAAACGATGGAAAAAAATGACATTGAAAACCTAAGAGAACTCGAAAGCGGACTCAAAAAAGTGGTCTTCGGACAAGACAGGGCCATAGAAGAGGTTGTGAAGTCCATCAAGCGCTCAAAAGCGGGACTGACAAGGGCAGACAAGCCTATCGGCTCATTCCTCTTCACAGGGCCTACAGGTGTGGGTAAAACGGAGGTGTGCAAACAGCTCTCCTCTACTCTTGGCATACATTTTGAGAGATTTGACATGAGCGAATACATGGAAAAACACGCCGTATCAAGATTAGTCGGAGCACCTCCAGGATATGTAGGCTTTGAACAAGGCGGCTTGCTCACGGAAGCGGTACGCAAAAATCCGTATTGTGTAGTCCTCTTGGACGAAATCGAAAAAGCGCACCCAGACATCGCAAATATCCTTTTGCAGATAATGGACAACGCCGCCCTCACCGACAACACAGGCATGAAAGCAGACTTTCGCAACGTAGTACTCATAATGACAAGCAACCTAGGAAGCAACGAAGCACCGATAATGGGCTTTGCCTCGGATGAGAGCAGAATAGCCGAAGAAGCGGCAAAAAACTTCTTTACGCCAGAGTTTCGCAACCGCCTTACCGCAACAATCAACTTTGCGCCGCTAGCTCGTGAGACGATGATGAAAGTAGTAGAAAAAATGCTTGGAGAACTAAGCACGTTCCTAAAACAAAAAAACGTAGAAATAAGCTTTGACAAAAAGGCAAAAGAGTACTTGGCAGACAAAGGCTACGACCCGAAAATGGGCGCAAGACCGCTAGGCGGACTCATCGAACGTGAAGTCAAAGACGCCCTCATCGACGAACTGCTCTTTGGCAAGCTAACAAAAGGCGGCAAAGTCTCAGTCGGATATAAAAAGGAAAAGTTAGAGTTTCGGATATGACCGTTTTGCAGAGCCCCTTCGGGGTCTTTTGTCCCGAAAAGTATGTTTTTCCGCACCCTAGTAGCGCCGATGAAGACGGGCTTGTGGCGGTCGGCGGGGATTTGGAACCTGAGCGGCTTTTGTCCGCATATTCAAAGGGGATATTTCCTTGGTTTATCGACAGGGGATTTGTATTTTGGTACTCGCCCGACCCTAGAGCCGTCCTCTATCCCCACGAATTTCGCCTCTCCAAAAGCCTCTCAAAATCCATCAAAAAACAAAACTTCGAGTTTGCCGTCAACAAAAACTTTGCCGCCGTCATCGAATCATGCGCCGCAAGCACAAACAGAAAACACGAGTCCGGCTCATGGATAAGCGAAGAGTTCAAAGAGGGCTACACCAAACTCCACCGCATAGGCTTCGCTAAGAGCTTCGAGTGCTACCGTGAGGGCGAACTCGTCGGAGGATTTTACGGAGTGCATATCGGACGGGTGTTTTTCGGCGAGTCGATGTTTTTCAAGTGCCCAGATGCCTCCAAAGCCACCCTATGGTTTCTTTGCGCCAACGCCGAAAAGCTAAACATCGACATCATCGACTGTCAACAAGAAACTTCACACCTGCTGTCGCTTGGGGCAAAGGGGATAGCTAGGGATGAGTTTTTGGGGATTTTGAGAGAGAAGATACCGAGTTAATGCAAAAACACAGTACTCTCGTTAAAGCTACAAAAAACGAGCAAAACAAGCATATGAGGGCTAAAAATGTGATTTTTCAGGCGGCATAAGAGGCAAATACGCCAAAGAATACAATGACGGCATCAATATAGTCAAACTTGACGAAGATGTAACAAAAGTATTTCCAACATCGCAATCGGTAAACGAGGCATTAAGAACGCTTATTAACCTCGCTTCCAAAAAGCAAGCGTCTTTTTCTGAAAATATTGCAGTTGGACGCTAGGCTAGAGGTTGCAAGGTTCTGCCTTATTACTGCATTGCGCCTATTGTCACGCAAAAAAGTAGCCGATCCTTTTTTGTTTAGTCTTGTTATTTTTGCAAAAGAAGCTTTGTTGCTTGTAATAGCGCTTCGTCATATTTGATACTGTCTGCAAAAACTATATCTGGTGTTACTGGAAAATTTGTCGCCATAGTATCGTCATGATAGTAGAGCGTACCGACGCTTATCTTTAGTCCGTACCGCCTTGAGAGCGGATATACTATTTTTGTGTCCATTATGCTATCCGTCTTACTTCCGACTATCACTGCCTTGTGATGCTTTTGCATTACTCCAGCAAATAGGGCTGCACCGCTAGCTGTGCCTTTGTTTACCAAGATGACAACGGGCTTGCCTTTAAATTTTTGCTCATTGTCTGATGTAAAAGTATCTTTTGTGAATTTTCCAGCAGATCGTTGCCCGAGTATAAACATCGGTTTTTCGCTATCTATAAAAATATTTAATGAGCTTGAGGTTTGTTCCAAAAGTCCGCCGCCATTGTCTCTAATATCTATCACAAAACCTTTTGTCTCTGTACTCTTTTCAAACATTACTTTTTTTAAATTTTCTGCGGAATTTTTGTCAAAGCTTTGTATTCTGACAACGGTTATGTTGTTTTCGGTGCTTGCCGTTACGCTTTTATACTTGGTATATTTTCTTGTTAACTCATATTTTTTGCCGCCATCTAGCTCCAGTAGTAGCGGGGTGTTTTCATTTCCTCTCAACTTGTTTATGACATCGTCTAGGCTGAGTTTGCCAACAGTTTGATTGTTTATGCTTTTTATGGTTTCGCCCCTCTTAACACCTGCTTTTTCTGCGGGTGAATCGTGAAATACCCCTACAATCTCATATTTATTGTTGTTAAATTTAACGGAAATGCCTATGCCTACAAGTTTTTGCTCATCATATAACTCATCCGAGTCAAATATATTTGCGTCTATGCCGTTATTTTTTAGAGCTTGATTGGTAGTTTCGATTTGATCTTTTATATCTAGCGCTTTGCATACAAAACCATCTGTAGGGGCAATATATAGCGGTTCTTTGCTATAAAGTCCAACATCACCCCCACATATGCTTTTGTATCTTTTTTCAAAAGCTTGTATTAAAGTCTTGTTTATATCTTTTGTTTTGTTGGCTTCTCTATAGCTTCCATTCAGTGCATTTACCAATCTTTCCAAATTCAAAGCATTTACTCCTTTTAGTGGGGAGTCATAAAGTGCAAAGCGGCTATTGCCATGTAGTTTACTTGTCAAAAAATAGATGCTAGTATTTGTCTCAGGTTTAAAATTTTGAAGTTCTGTTTTGAAAAATATCAATTTCAATTTGCTATTGCCGGTATGTTTTTCTTCCTCAAAATCACTGGGCAGACACAAAGTAAAACTTTCCGCAAAATCAGTACCTATCGTAACTTTCAATTTTTCCGCCGGTTTTTTTATTTCATCTGCAAACAAGTAGTCTAGTGCCCGCTCTTCCAAGAAGGCAAATGTTTCTGCGCCTTTGTGCTTGTCGTATACCTTATTAAGGGTTTTAAGCATTCGTTCATTAGGGCAAAAGCTCGCATTTTTGACTACTTTGTCGTAGGTAGCGTACTCTTTTGGTATTGCTCCAGTATAACTTGCATTTGCCATCAAAACTAGATGTAGGTATTTTAGCTTTGTATTTTGATTTGGCTTAAATAGCTGTTCCCACTCATAAACCAAAGACGCCTTGAGTTTATGCGATAGTGATAGATTTTTATCAAGCACTCCAAGTTTGACCAGAGCGTCCGCCTGTTTTTTTGAAAAGTGAAAGTTATCTCGGTCGTGCGGTAGCATATCTATTTGGTAATCTGTCAGACCTATCGACCTCAGCTGATTTAGCACATCGGTTTCGCCTATTTTGGCGATTAACGATATTTTTGGTTTTACAGTTTTGGTGTTTACAGCTATTTCATTGTAGGTGGCATAGTTTTTTGTAAGACCGGATTGCGGCGGAGTGTATAGTCGAATCGTTTTTGTTATCTCTTTGTCACTCGTGTTGTTGAAATCGTATATTATCGTAGCGCCCTGTCTTATTATGAGAACACTTTTTTGTGTTAGTGTAATATTGTCGTCAGTTTCCAACGACAAACCTATTTTATCATCAGCTACAACGCATTGGACTATTAAAAATAAAATAAATAAATGTTTTAATACACGCATGTTAAGCCTTTTTTTGCAACAAATATACAGCCAATATAGTCCCAGATGCTGAATTTATGAACCATAACTTACGCAAACTTAAATTTATCCCTAATAGTTTAAAAACAATAAACATAGGTAACAACGGATAATAAAACCTTCCTTGTGTCTGCTCTTAATATTGCCAATATGCTAAAATAACAAAAAGCAACCCAAAGAGATAATTTGAAAAACCTAAACATCGCACTAAAACTAAAATACCTCCACTACCTAAAAAATATGGGATTTCACTATGTAAAACCGATAAAAGAGTTTGAGATAAAAGAGAGTTTTGAGCTGCCCTCCGATATGTCGGCGCTCAAAAGTAGCTGTATGTCGTGTCATCTTTGTGAGTTGGCAAAAAATAGAAACAACGTGGTTTTTGGGGAAGGCAATGAAAAGGCCAAGATAATGTTCGTCGGTGAGGGGCCGGGGGAGACGGAGGATAAGACGGGAAGGCCGTTTATCGGGCTTGCGGGGGATACGCTGACAAAGATGATAGAGGGGGCGATAGGTGTCAAACGAGAGGATGTCTATATCGCCAACATCGTCAAATGCCGCCCGCCAAACAATAGAGTCCCCGCCCCTAGCGAGATAGCGACTTGCAAGCCTTATCTCGAAAAACAGATAGAGCTCATCTCTCCAAAACTCATCGTAGCCCTAGGCGGCACGGCGCTTAATGCGCTTTTGGGGCAGAACTACTCTATTATGAAGATGAGAGGCAACGTGCTTGATTATCACGGTATACCGCTCATTCCGACATATCACCCTAGCTTTATCATCCGCAATCCGACTACGGCGAAAAAACCGGCATACTCGGATATGCTACTTATCAAAAGCTATTTAGACAAGATATAACGTTTTTGATACAATAGCGCAAAAAAATTTGGACGGACTATGAGAAAAAGGGGCATATCTAAGAGACGATATTTTTCATTTTTCGGCATACTTCTTAGCGTAGCCCTGTCCAAATTAGGGCAGCTAGCGTCTAGCATTAGAGCAAAAAACAAATGCCCGCTTCTAAGAGCTCTTATCGGCTCTGAAGATGACCCTCCAAGCTCAAAAATCGCCTGTCTCAAAACTATAGAATTTGCCTCAGGGGTAAGTAGTGTCGTATTTTTGCCAAGCTCCAAGGCGCAGCACTGCAACTGTGTCTTCAGACGAAAAACCTGCCTTGCCCTCTTCCTTTCAAAAATAAAACCCACAAAACAATGCCGTTGCCGACACCGTAAAACAGGACTTGCTCCGCCTCGTTAACTTTGTTTTTTAATATTGTTTCATGAATAAAAAATAACAAAGGGATGAGTAATGTCAAAAAAAATCAATAGTTATAATCTAGGTTTTCCTAGAATCGGTGAAAATAGAGAGTTAAAATTTGCGCTAGAAGCGTACTGGGGCGGGAAAATATCGTTTGAGGAGCTTGAAAACAGAGCGGCAGAGCTAAGACGCAGAGCTTACGAACTGCAAAGTGGATTTGACGTAGTGAGCGCAAACGACTTTAGCTACTACGACGGAATGCTGGATATGATGCTTCATCTGGGCGCAGTACCGTCACGTTTCGCCGATATAGGCGATACAAAAGAGCTGTATTTTACGATGGCAAGAGGTGATGCCACACACACTTCTCTTTCGATGCTCAAATGGTTTAATACAAACTATCACTACCTAGTACCGGAGCTAGACGAAAAAAGTGTTTTTACACCTAATGCGGATGCGTTAAAAAAAGCTTATGACGAGGCTTGCGAGTTTTGCGAAACGCCGAAAATAAACATCATAGGCCCTGTCACATTTTTGGCGTTGTCAAACGGCGGTTTGGGGCTAAAAGATGCGCTTTTTGGAAAATTGCTTGACGCCTATGAGGGGCTAGTTGCCGATATAGCGGGGTTTGCAGAGGGTATTATTATTCAGATAGACGAACCTATATCTGTTTGCGAGCCCGATAAAGAGATACTATCAATGTTAAAAATAGCATACGATAGACTTCCCGTTGCCGCAAAAGGCGCAAAAATAGTGGTTGCTACATACTTTGACCATGCCACGGAAGCTGTAAACGTACTTTGCACTACTGCAATTTGGGGTATGGCACTTGATTTCGTACACGGGAAAGAAAATCTACAAACGCTAAAGACGCTGAATGCCACAGGCAAGACCTTGATAGCCGGAGTTATAGACGGCAAAAATATATGGGCGGCTGATTTGCAAGAGAGAGCTTTGCTTTTAGAGCAGATATCGCATGATTTTGACAAAAATAGATTGCTTATTGCTCCTTCATGCTCACTTTTGCATACGCCATACTCTCTCGAAAACGAGTCCGGTATTGACGCAGACGTGCGTTCGTGGCTTGCCTTTGCAAATGAAAAAACGAAAGAGATAGCCCTGTTGTCCAAAATATTCTTCGGCGATACGCTTGACGATGAGGATAAAAAAATACTTGAAGCCAACACGATGGCGGCAAACAGTAGAAGAACATCGCACAAAACGCAAAATACAAACGTTATTTCAGAGGCGGCAACGGCGCTAGATACCGCAACGCAGAGGAGTGAGCCGTTTGAGCAAAGAATATTACTGCAAAACAAAGCTCTAAATTTGCCGCCGCTACCGACCACAACAATAGGCTCGTTCCCGCAAAGCACAGATGTAAGAGCCGTTCGTGCAAGCTACAAGAAAGGCGAAATATCAAAAGGGGAATACGAATCCAGGATAAAAGCCTTTATAAAAGAGTGCGTAGAGTTTCAAAATGAAATAGGAATCGACGTGCTTGTGCATGGAGAATTTGAGAGAAACGATATGGTCGAATATTTTGGTGAACTACTAGACGGGGTCGTCGTAAGTCAGTTTGGTTGGGTGCAAAGCTACGGCAGTCGATGCGTCAAACCGCCTATCATATACGGAAGCGTTAAACGAAAAGCGCCTATGACGGTAGAGTACGCCAAATATGCTCAAAGCCTCAGCAAAAAACCTATGAAAGGAATGCTAACAGGTCCGGTCACGCTGCTAAATTGGAGTTTTGAAAGAAACGATATCTCAAAAGAACAAGTATGCGCCGAGCTAGCTATAGCCGTCAGAGACGAAGTGCTTGATCTTGAAAATGCAGGTATCAAAATTATACAAGTCGATGAAGCGGCCTTCAAAGAAGGGTATCCACTCAGAAACAACAAAAAAAGAGCATATGAAGAGATGGCTCTTAAATGCTTTTGGATAAGCACCTCCGCCGTAAAAGCCGATACACAGATACATACGCATATGTGCTACAGTGTTTTTGACGACATCATGGATACGGTGGAGGCAATGGATGCCGATGTTATCACAATAGAGACGGCAAAAGCAGGAAATAGACTACTGGGTGCATTCAAAAAAGTAGGCTATGACAAAGAAGTAGGCCCTGGAATCTATGATATACACTCGCCTAGAGTACCTAGCATAGAGGAGATGAGAGACCAAATAGACGGTATATTAGAAGTACTACCGGCCTCAAAAGTATGGATAAATCCAGACTGCGGATTAAAAACCAGAAAATGGGAAGAGACAAAAGCTTCACTAATCAACATGATAGAAGCGACTAAAATCATAAGAAAACAGCTAGCTTAGAAGCTTAGAGGAGGCAAACTCCTCTAAGCCGATAATGTTTTGTACAATATAATTACGACATGAAAAAAAGAGTATCGAGTAAACGTTATTTTACGCATTCCGGCATACTAGCCTGCGTATCATCGGCCAAACTATCGGCCGCTAGCTCTTCGTGCACTTTTTTTGCAAAAAGCAATTTCTCCAAAACCTCTACAGGACTAGCTCCACCCTCAAAAACCTCAAATTAGCAATACAAAAAAAATAATTTTAGAGGATTTCATTTGCATAACAAAATAATATTGTCAATTTTGGCAAGCACGGTACTACTTGCAGACCAAAATATAAATCTAGAGAAGATAACCGTTACAGCTTCAAAAGAGAGTGTGGAAAAACATCTCTTAACAGCGGATACGCAAAGCATAACAAAGCAAGAGATAGACGACGGTAAATATCAAGGCGTTGCAGATATTTTGGAGACAAAACTACCTTTTAGTTCACAAGGCGGTTCTGGACAGACGGAGAGCTTTTATCTTCGAGGTATGGATAGCGGAAGAACACTATTTTTGATAGACGGCGTAAGAGCCAACGACATTACCGGAATAAAGTCCGCTCCTTTCACGGAACACTTGTGGCTAAACGATATAAATAACATAGACATAATCAAAGGTGCACAGTCGGGAGTATACGGAGCCGATGCGGTAGCGGGAGTAATATCTCTTACTACCGAAAAACCAAAAGACGGTTTGCATGCAAAACTTTCAAGCTCGCTCGGCTCTTACGGTTTCAAAAGCAACTCCGCTACGGTGAGCTATAAGAATAAATACATATATTCAAAAATATCCTTCGCAAAAATACAAGCGATAGGCTTTTCAGCAGCTGCACCAAAAAAGAGTGAAGCAGGATACGGTAAATTCGATAGTAATCTTGAATCGGACAGATACAATAATAGTTACGGCTCATTTTTGCTAGGTATAACCCCAACAAAAAACGATACCATAGAGGCAAACTACAAGAAAATAGATGCCTTTACGTCTTTCGATAACGGCGCCGGTAAAACAAACGATGCACCGGATGGAGCCTTTACGGTAAATAATACAAAACAGACATTTTTGTCAACAAACTACAAACACCGCTTTGAACAAGGAGAGGCAAAAGTTTTTTACAATAACTCCACATTCGATAGAACCCAATGGGGAGGCTACAGCGCCGATCAAAAAGAAGGCGGCGCCGAGTTTAAATACTCATATGCAAAAAGCTCTTATCTCTCTTTCGGTGGCAATAGAATATTAAATACCGTACAAACCACAGGAGGAACCGAACTGGATAAAGGTTTTGCCTCTAGCGGTATTTTTGTGTCCAATACAAATATGTTCAACAATCTACTCTTAACCGAGAATATTAGAAAAGACTACTACTCAAATTTTGATGACAAAATAACCGGAAAAATAGGAGCAAAACTATTTCTTGGCGATTTGACGCCGTTTGCCAACTATGCCACAGCATACACCACACCTACGGTATACCAGATGTTTGGCGATGGCGGCAATAATGTAATTCAAAATACATCCCTCAAACCTGAAGACTCCAGAAGCTTTGATATAGGCTTTGAATTTAGAGGCTTCAAATTCGCATACTTCTATAACAATATAGCAAATCTCATAGATTACATTGACCCAGATGGTTGGGCGGGGCCATTAAAAGCTTACTACTCAAATTTCAACGGCAACTCAATAGTTCAGGGATATGAAGCCTCATACGGCAATAAGATAGGAGCTTTGAGTTTTAACGCTAGCTATCAAAGACTAGACGCCAAAGATGCTAATAAAAACAAACTTGGAAACAGACCTTCATATCTTCTCAACTCTTCCGTGCATTATGATTTTTACAAAAAAATCAACATTGGAGCCGATATCCAATATATAGGTGATAGATTTGACGGTACCACGGGTGCACAAACGGGGAATTACGCACTGATAAATATAGTTTCTAGCTCTGAAGTTGCAAAAAATATAGAGTTCTTCGCAAAAGCCAAAAATATCCTAAATAGATATTATCAAACTGTTGATGGGTATAATGGATACGGTGCCTCTATATATCTTGGAGCAAATATTAAATTCTAATGAATATAAATTTTAAAAGCTACGTAAATTACAAATTTTTAAACTCAATATTCAATGGAGCCGTCACTGGCTCCGTATTTACTGTGTACGCACTTCTGGAGCCGTCGCTTTTTTCAATAGGCGGCATAGTAGTCGCCGTCGGTATATTTATGGTGGCAAAGCTATATTCGTACTTCATGAATATGAGACGGTTTTTCGAAGTCTCTCTTTTTACGGAACTGCTTACACTAGGCACTCTTGCGGCATTTTTATTGTTGCCTAAGGGCTATTTTGTCTCTATAATATATTTTTGGATTTATCAGGCTATTTTTATATTCGGTACATATCTTGTAAGGGTCGAGAGCTATTTTTTGAATAAAGTATCACTACTCTCGATAATAGACCGTGCGAAACAAAAAGGGTATATCGTTGGGCTATTTTTATCATACGTATTTTACGAAGCGCTAAAATATTTTGGGCAGAACGAACCATGGAAGCAAGTGTGGTTTTTGTATACGACGCTATTTGCCCTTCAGATATGGGTAACAATACTCCTACTTAAAGCTTTCAAAAAAGTGCCGACCATATGAGTTACAAGATGTGGCTGACAAAACAGTGCGACAAGCATGCAAAAATAGTCTACAAATTGCTGCAAAGAGGATATGCGAAAACTAAAATAATAGATTACTTTGAGTACGAAAATATGAGGCAAAATGAAGCAGATTTTTGCCCTCTCTACAAAGATAAAACAAGATGCCACGATATAGTCTACCTAAACTGCTACCTTTGCGCCTGTCCAAACTTTCGCTTTTCGGATTTAGGAATAAGAAAAACAAACGGTAAAACAGAATATAGTCATTGCGCCGTAAACTCAACGGACGGTAAGCAAAGCGAGTTCAACGGGCAAATCCATCAAGATTGCTCCGGTTGCACCCTGCCCCATGAAAAAAAGTACATTGCCAAGCATTTTAAAAAAGAGTTGAAAGAGATAATGAAAAATTGCGAACTATGAACCAAAAATAGATATTACGCTTTGTGGAATTTTTGCTGGTTTTTGGTCACGCACAAAAGCAAGACGAACAGTGGCCTCAAAGAGTTTCTCCTCACCTCTAAAAATCTCTTGAAAAAGCTCTAGTGAAGCTGATTTGATTGATTTTAACGATGTTGTAACATCAAGCAAATCCCCAAACACTGCGGGTTTAAGATACTCGGCATTTAGACTACGAACAACAAAAGCCCCATCGTCAACAATTGGCGAAAGCCCTTTTTCAAAAAACAACTCACTTCTCGCACGCTCTATAAATTTGAGGTAATTAGCATAATAAACCACACCACCGACGTCGGTGTCTTCATAGTAAACCCTGATATTCACAGTTATTTCCTCTTAAAACAATAAAAATTACACATTGAGCCAATAGTATAACGTGTCATTATGGGGTTATTTGTTAAATATAGAGAAGATAGTTTTGAGAGTGGATTGAAAAAAAGTCGAAGAGCATACAAAGATACTCTTCGACGAAAAAGGAGCTAGCTAGAAATCATATTTTGCATAGACTCTAAATCTACTGTTGTCTTCTGCTCCGGTGATGGAGATTTTTGTCAGCATAAGCTCTATGTTTGCCTCTTTATTTATAGAGTACGCTACGACAAAATCAGTCTCTCTTGCGGTATCTTTTTTACTTATGTCACTTGCATTTAGATATTTGAATTCTGCGTGCGCCAACGTAGCACTAAGGCCTTTGGCTCCTACTTTTTCAAAATCATATCCAACTTCATACTTGTAAGCCGCAACATCGCCTGCACCGTTAGCCGTAACTACATCCATGGACGTAAGAAGCGGGTCTTTGCCTCCGCCAAAGAAGCTAGCTGTTCCACCGTTATTGTGTGCGCCTTCTTTTTTACCGGATCTGTTATATGCGATACTGCCTTTTAATCCTGTATCTGCGGACTCCAATTCCAAGGCAAGACCATATATATTGGCATCAACTTTTGTTATTTCGTTACCTGCTATTTCAGAGTAGGTTTTTAGCTTGCCTACTGCTTTTTCTTTCATATATTGAGCTACCAAATTTACGGCTAACGCTTCAGAATTATAAGCTTTAAATGAGCCCTCCGCATAGTATGTATCCACTAAATCTGTTTGTCTAGAATACCAACCTTGCACACTAAACTTATCATGCTCATAGCTAATACCGCCCAGATACAACTTTGAGTCTAGCGCAGAAGAGTTATCGGCAAAAAATGTATCCCAAACTCCTCCGTCTGCTACCGCATAGCTAACTACATTGCCCATTTTTTCAAATTTTGTATGCTCTGATGAATTTTCCCAACCTGCCATCTGTGTTACTACGCCGGCGGTCAAACTGAGTCCTTTTATCGGTTTGTATGTTGCCATAGCTGCAGTATATAGATTTGGCACCATTCTGATATCATCCGAGTTAACTAATGGTAAATCTAGCTCCATTCTACCGATTTTTATCTCTGCATCATCATCTTTATATTTTATAAAAGACTCACCAAGTATCGCATAGCCACTAGATGAGCCTGCAGAATAATAATCGGGGTCTTTGAAGTTTTTATTTTTAGATATAGGCTGTGAAGTATAAAAAGTAGCCCCTACGCTAACATCGCCTATAGGATATGTTTCAAAACCTATTTTACCGCCGATTAGAAAATCAGATGTTGACTTAACGGTATTAACGCCGATACCGTCCAAATCTCCAAAATCTACTTTTGAATTTGACTGATAAATCGCTCTTATTTGTCCTTTTACTTCACCCATCGAAAAAGCTTTTTCCAAAGCCGACATACCCTCTTTTTGAGAAGAACTTTCCGCCGCAATCAACGTAGAGGCGGCAGCCAATGATAAAATAAACTGTTTTTTCATCTTTTTCCTTTTTTAATTTAGTAGCTATTTTGATATCAGATTCATTTTTCAATTATACACATTTTAGATGGCAATGTCAACAGTATTGAGAATTGTTTTCAAGTTAAAATTCACTTATGTTTAGAAATAATTTTTCATCTTTTTCATAACGGCAATCCGTATACACCAAAAAACGACAATCCAAGCCGTCGATTGTCGAATTGACGGTTGTCTCATATCTGCTGCCCATAAACACGGACTCTTCTACCGTAGATACAAAGTCGCCGCTACTTTTATCAAGCCTACATTTCTCAACCCTTATATATTTGCCTGAACAGACATTGACAGGACCAAAAAACGAAGCCGTATCTTTTGATACAGGATTAAGATAGATGTTTTCAGGTGAATCAAATTGCACCACCCTTCCATTCTCCAAAAATGCTATTTTGTCGCTTATCGCCATGGCCTCTTTTGGATCGTGCGTAACAAAAATTGCTGTTGTTTTTAGTTTTCTCAAAATAGCCAAAAGCTCTTTTTGTATAGAAGCCTTTAGTACGGTATCTACGCTAGAAAACGCTTCGTCGAATAAAATTAGTTTCGGCTCCATTACCAAAACTCTAGCTAGCGCAACACGTTGTTGTTCGCCGCCGCTTAAAACATGCGGATATTTTTTTTCATACCCGCTTAGATTTATTAACTCCAAAACGGCGGCTATCTTCTCTTTTTTGTGCGCTTTGGATGCACCGGACAATGCAAACGATACATTCTCAAATACATTTAAATGTGGAAATAGAGCATAATTTTGAAATACGAAACCTATTCCACGCTTTGACGGCTCCACAAAGACATTTTTGGCGCTTATTGTCTGTCCTTCTAGCGATATAAAGCCGTCATCCAAACGCTCGAATCCGGCAATAGCGTTTAATAACGTACTCTTGCCTCCACCGCTTTTGCCCAGCACAGACACTATCTCTCCTCTGCCGACATCTATACTTATAGAATCGAGTATTGTTCTTTTATCGTATGACTTGCTTATGTTTTGAATGCTTAGCATCAATACTCCTTTTTTAATATAGTTAAAAATAGCGGAATAAAGGCGGCGACCATGATAGAAAGCACGTATATGCTAGATTCATACATCATTTGCGAACCAACCATCTCATATGTCTTTGTCGCTAACGTCTCATAATTAAAAGGCCGTAAAATAAGAGTGAGCGGAAGCTCTTTAACTATATCCACGAAAGCCAATACAAAGGCAAATAGCATAGCCCTTTTCATGAGCGGAAGCTCTATTTTTAACAGAGTTTTTATGTGCGATGCACCAAGAGATCTAGCCGCTTTATTTACCGTTATTCCTATCCGTTCAAAGCTACCGTCAACGGTATTTATAGCGACCGCAAAAAATCTGGCGCAGTATCCAAAAATCAGTGCAAAAACAGTACCGCCTATCAGCATGCTCTCAAAATTGAATTTTGCTATAAGCCAATTATCTATTGACGAAAATAGTATCAATATACCGACTCCGATAACCGCACCGGGAAGGGCATATCCCAAAGAGGCTATTTTTCCGCTGTATTTATTGATTCCGTACGGGAATATTCTTGCACTATAACTGACAAAAATAGCGCCAAATACAATCAATATCGAACTTACTCCGGCTACCGCAACGGTATTCAACATTACCCCCACATACTCCATATCTATTATATTTTCTGCATATACGACAGAGTAATATAGTGTCCATAAAAAAGGAATCAAAAAACCAAACGTTATCGGTATAAGCAAAAATAAATATGCGGCCGCACCTGCTATAAAACCTAGTTTTTCTTTCGGTATTTTTGCGGAACTCTTCTCGCTTTTGTAGCTTATTTTGCCCCTAGCCGCCTTCTCGATAAGCAACACGGATACGACAAAAATCATAGCTATCGATGATATATATGCAGCGCTTTGCGGATCATTGAGGCCAAACCACGCATTAAAGATAGCCGTGCTTAACGTATCCACGCCGTAAAACTTCATAACGCCGTATTCACTGATACACTCCATAACTACAAGCGTCAAAGCGCCTATAATAGACACTCTCGAAAGCGGTATTATGAGTCTAAAAAAGATCTTTGTTCTCGTCGCACCTAAATTGATAGCAGGATAAAGAATAGTGGACCTAGTCTTTGAAAAAGAGGCTTTGACTATTAGATACACATATGGATACAAGGCTAGACCCATTATAAATACAACCATGTAGCCGTTTAGTACGTCTATATAGTTTTTAAATCCTAGTTGCATAATAAAAATATGGACTGGGCCGTAGAAGCCGAATATATCGCCGTATATAAACCCGATGATATATGCCGGTACAATAAACGGCATAGCCAGTAAAAACGAAAAAAGCTTATCCATTTTAAAAGAGTAAAACGTAGTTAAATATGCTCCGCCTATTCCGAAAACAGAGGCCACAGACACCGTTCCAAGTAGCACGTAAAGCGTATTTAATACCACATCCGCAAGGATTGTTTCCTTGATATGCTCAAGCGTCTCGCCTTGCGCTCCAAACGCAAAAACTATCACTACAATAGCCGGCAAAATAAGAGTAAGAACAAAAAAATATGTTTGGATACTCCAACGATTCAAAGGTAAAAACGGCATTAATTCCAGCCGTTTTTATTGAATATTTTGACGGCGGCTGCATTATTAGCGCCATATTTGCCGAGTTCCGTCATATCCTCTTTGAAGTTTCCCCATGATTTTAGCAGTGCAGACGGCTGCACTTTTGGGTTTACCGGATATTCAAAATTCACTTCGGCAAATACTTTTTGAGCCTCTACCGACGTTAGAAACTCTATAAATTTTTGTGCGTTTTGTCTATTTTTGCTAGATGCAGTAATTCCAGCTCCGGAGATATTTATGTGTGTTCCGTAACTATTTTGGTTTGGAAAGAATACGCCTATATAATCCCCTGCGGCTCTATCACTTGGTCTTTTTGAGCTCATTAGCTGTCCTATATAGTAGGTATTTACTATCGCTACCTCACCTAATCCTGCGGCTATAGCTCTAAGTTGGTCTATATCTTGTCCTGCAGGCGTTCTAGCCATGTTTTTTACTATACCCGCCGCCCATGCCGAAGCTTTCGTCTCTCCGTTATGCACTATCATGGAAGCTACTAGCGATTGGTTATAGACGCTATTTGAGCTTTGAACCATAATTTTTTTTCTAAAAAACGGTTCCGCCAAAGCTTCATACGTGGACAGCTGTGTCGGCTTTATTTTCTCTTTGTTGTACGCTATCACCCTTGCTCTTTTTGTCAGTGCATACCAATGTCCTTCTTTGTCTCTTAGATGAGCGGGAACATTTGTATCAAGGACGCTTGAAGATAGCTTTGATAACAGGCCTTTCTCTTTTGCGATATATAGTCTAGCGACGTCAACCGTTATCAATACGTCTGCCGGCGAGTTTTTACCTTCTTTTTCCAAGCGTTGTATTAGCTCATCGGAAGAAGCTTTTACTAGATTTATCTTAATACCGGTTTGGGCGGTAAATTTTTTGAATAGCTCCTCATCGGACGGATAATGTCTATGAGAATACACGTTTACCTCTGAAGCAGAATATGAGGCTACCGCAAAAAATGCAATTAATAATATCTTTTTGAGCATACTAATCCTTTATCAAATGTTCGTATTTCTTGTCTGTCAATAGCTTCAAAAAAGATATCAAAGCGTCAATTTTTTCATCGGTAAGTTTTTTTGCTTTCAACTCTTTTGTACTTATAGAGTGGGCCACTTCCGGTTCGCCCCATGCTTTAGCATTCTCTTTATTTAGTTTTCTGGATACGTTATTGTATTTATCGTAAAACTCTATGACCGTTCGCAACTCCTTAAAAACACCGTTATGCATATAAGGGCCACTAACCGCTATATTTCTTAGAGTCGGGACTTTAAACTTACCTTCGTTCTCTTTTGTCGCAGCTTTTGGATTTTTGGCAAGGCCCAGATCCACAAAACCCTCTTTTACTATGCCTCTCTCAAACAATACAGGATTTGACGGTGTTCCTATATTGTGATATTCGTAATTACTAAATGTCTCACCTTCCATGTCTTCGCCTTTTAGCATGTGACACGTTGCGCAATTTGTATTATTATTTGAAAAAAATAGGGCTTTGCCAAGCTCTTCTTTTTGCGTTAATTTGTATTCACCCTTCAAATACCTATCATATTTCGAGTCAAAAGGAGAAAACTTTTTGGTACCCTCAAAAGCTGCTATAGCTTGAGCAAAAGCTTCATATCCTTTTTCCGGCGAACTTAAGACACTCTTTCCAAACAGCTTATTAAACTGCTTGACGTAATGGGTGTTTTTTTTGATCCTATCCACAACTTCGGCTTTTGAGCTCATCCCCATCTCTATCGGGTTCAGTGGAGGACCGCCGGCTTGTCCTTGCAAATGTGGCTCTCTACCATCCAAAAATTGCCCACCTTTAAAGAGTTTCTTTTTTTGATCGTAGTGAAATATCGGACTGGAAGCGGCGTATGATGCAGTAGGTGCGTTTCTATCGCCAAGACTTTTACCGTCATCTCCGAGCGACACCATAGCGCCTATGCCGTTATCCCTGCTATCTACAAAACCGTGTTCGGGATTGTGGCAAGTAGCACAACTTTGCGTTTTGTTTTTTGAAAAAGACACATCAAAAAATAGCATCTCTCCAAGTTTTGCTTTTTCCGTATCGGCACAAAAAGAGATACCGCAACAGAGTAGCAATAAGCAAATGGATTTGTTCATAGATTTCTCCTAAAAGGTTGTAGTAAAAGGTCTGATATATTTTGATAATTTTGCATCCGCTGCCTAGATAGTCCAAATCTCGAATATTTGGATTCGGAAGTCGTCTGTATAGTATTAAACATCCAATCCCATACAGCCAAAGAACCGCCGAAATTTTTGTCCGTACCGCTAACGGAGTGATGTATTTGATGCTGCGCAGGGGAAACTATAATATGTTCAAGCCAACCGTAAAATCCGAGTCTTACATGGGAGTGTCTAAGATTTGAGCCAAGCGCCAAAAAGAAAAGCACTATTATGTTGACTCCCAACATCTCATATTTTTCTACCATTTCGCCAAATACAAACATAAAAATTCCACTAACAAAACCGGCGCTTATCGAATATCTAAGCCCAAACAGTATATTTTCGACCGGATGCACTCTATAAAAAGTAAGCGGATTGAGCACTCTTGCGCTATGGTGAACCTCGTGAAATCTCCACAACCATCCAATCGTATGCATCCATCTATGCAACCAATATCTTGTAAGGTCGCTTACAACAAACAGCGTTAACGTATAGAGTGCCAATATGTATGATGGGGCGATATCTATATATGGATACTCGACATTAGCCGCAAAAAATGTATAAGTATAAGTAGCAACCGCATCGGCTCCGATAATTAGCGGAGCTATTAAAAAAGCCTTTATAAAAATGGACAAAACAAAATATATATAATCCAACTTAGCGCTTGGATGTAGCCACACCTTGCCGGAAAATGCAAAGGAAAGTCTTTTGGGCCTGCCGTATAAATAGACCACAGCCAAGCACAAAGAGCTAAGTAGATAGAGCCAATATACTCTTTTTGACGGATCTATAAAATAGTCCGACAAGAAAAGATTAGTCTCCATCCGCATCCAATATTTTGGATGTCATTTGAAGTGCCCCCATAAGCGATACGTAATATCCAGTGTGTAGCCTGCTAAGGTCTACGTATAAAAGCTTTGAACCTGCGGCCAATATATTACCGTTTACGGCTTTTGCATGTTTTTTCGCTGCGGATATTGACTTTCTTATGGCCGTCACTTCATTTTTGGCTCCTGCTTTGGCGGCGTAATCTCCAAAATCAAACAGCTGAGGTGAGTCCATAATACGACCGTGCGTATCCAAGATAGCTTCTATAGCCGGTACGCTCAGGTTTGAGATATATAGCTCAGCCTTTTTTTTATCCTGTATGCCGGAATATTTTTTTGCTAGACCCGTCGCCTCTCCGAGCCTCCACTCTTTTAGTTCGTATGAGCTTGCAACAAGCTGGTTTAATATCATTGCATTAAACTTATTTTCATCCGACAATGCGGCGTTTCTGGAAGCCTCATAAATGGATACTATTTTTGCCAGTTTTTGGGCTATAGATTTTGCGGCGACCGCAGCCATAGCGTTTTCACGTGCGGGTTTTAGCTTTTGCTTGAATATCAGATATTCAAGTGCGTTAATGCTTTTATGAGAGTTTTTGAACATCGCTTTTTCAACATCTTCATTGCCGGATATTATTCTATCTAGCTGCTCTGCTATATTTTCTTTCATATTGTGGAAGTTGTCTATCTCATACGGCAGATCCAATCCGTTTTCATTGAGCTCTCCGGCTATATATACAGCTTGCACTCTCTTCCAATCTAAAGCCAAAATTTGAAACTTTTGCGCCAAATTACCGTTGTTTTTTATAGCCGCCAACATCTCATTGGCACTTTTGGAGGCCTTTTTTGCGTCAGATAGTATGATATTGTCATACACATCTTGAGGAAATTGAGATTGGGCAAAGCAAAAGTTGCCGAGTAAAAGCAGTATTCCTATGATTTTTTTCATCTACAGTTTCTCCAAGAAATCAATTATTTTTTTTCGGCTATTTTTGTCTAAAGCCTTGAACTTTTCTTTTATCGACATAGCTTCTCCGCCATGCCACAATATAGCTTCTTCTATACTGCGAGCCCTTCCGTCGTGAAGATAGTCGGTTTGTTTTAGTTTTATCGTCCTAGAGCCTATACCCCACAGCGGAGGTGTTCTCCATTCATTACCGTTAGCCAAAAATTCAGTCCTTCCATCCGCAAGCTCATCTCCCATATCGTGAAGCAATAAATCGCTAAATGGCTCTATTTTGATACCGCCGACGTTATATGATTCTTTGTGACATTTTGCGCAACCTATTTGCGAAAAGAGTTTTCTTCCATCTTTTTGACTACCGCTAACAGGAACTTTCAGATTCGCAATATAAAAACTTATCGCCTCTAGTCTATCGGCCGTTACGTCGAGCTTATCTCTTCCTTTTGGAGCTTGCAGGCACTCTTTTTGGTATTCGGTACAATTTTTTGAGCTGTATAATGGGTTTGTAAGCCCCATATCGTTAAATAAAGCGGAGGCTGTCTGTTGCTTTAGATTTGGAGCGCTTGCTTTCCACGTAAATCTTCCTACTTTTAGCCCCCTGCTCTCTCTGTCGTAAACCATATTAGCCTTTCCGGAAATTCCATCTTTATCTTTGTCATATAGATCCTCTTGTGTCAATATTTGCTTATCGCTTATTTTTTCAAGCAATCCCATTCCGACCAACGATGGAGCAAGTCTTGCCGACAATACGATATCCTTGCTAAGCGGGCCGTAGTTGAGGTCGGTAATTTTTAGTATCGGCTTTCGAAGCACGACTTGTTGTCCGTCTGGATATATCTGCGTTTTTGACTCATAAGAGAGTATCGGTCTGCCCTCGAAAGGTACGTCTTTTATGCCGTTTATATTTAGCTGTCCACCATACACCGGATCTGCGACGAAGCCGTCAATAGGATTTGTTTTACCGTTAACGGATAATCTGACTACGAATGAGCGACTTATTTGCCCGTCACTGTTATACACAGAGCCTGTTCCGTTATGCGGGTGACAGCTGACACAGGTATTTGCATTAAACAAAGGGCCGAGTCCATCCCGTGCAGTTGTTGCACTAGGCGCTTCGACCCACGGTATTCTAAAAAAGCTTTTGCCTAAAAAGAATTTATCGGTTTGCTGTTCGCTCAAACCGTCAACAGCCCTCATAAACACATGGCTGTCGCCCTGCTCTTCAAAAGAGTGTTTTGCATACAGTGACAAGACGGCAAAAAAAACGACAGCCGTAGCTATCGCTTTGTTACTCATTTTACTTTAGTCTCTTCCGGATCTGTAACATCCTTAACGCTAAGCTTGATACCGTTTGCTCTAGCCACCAACACCATCATATCCCCTAATTTTCTAAGCTCATTTTTTAGTTTTTTTATCTCTGAAGATTGTGTATTATCCGGTCTAATCTGGTAGTCAAAATGAGCCGATGTTTTAGCCACTTCATCTATTTTTGCTATTTTTGCCTCTATCGATGACATCATGTTTTCTATTTCATTCTTAGTTTTTGCGTCAACAGCCTCCAACATACTTGTGCCTTTGACATCTTTGTAACTGCCTAGCAATATGTTTTTAAATCCAAAGTAATTTTGAGCTATATCTCTATGGGTGTTATCGCTAAAGCAAGAGTGCTCATCTTCTTCGCTAGGAGTTAGTACAGCAACGGCTATTCTCTCATTTGCAAGTTCAGATTTTATGAATATCCCCATACCGGCAAAGATTTGCTTGAGAGCATCTTCGGCAGCGATATTTTTATCGGCATCTGCATTTTTAAGATTTCCAAGAAGTGCCGCACGGTAGCATCCGGTAGCATCTTTTGAACAATCAGAACTTTGATTTTCGCTCCAAGCGGAAGCAACGGTCTGTAGATCTTCAACCAGTTTTTCAGTAACCGCATTTAGGTAGGCTTTTCTTCTCTGCGCTCCTTTATCGCTCGTATAGTCGCTCAAAGGTCTTTGCCCTGCCGTCATAGCGCCGTTTGTTACCTTGTCCTGCATAAAATTACTATAATCTTGATCTTGTCCCCAAAGTAAGAACTCTATAGCGTGATATCCTGCGGCAACATTTGCTTCACCGCCATTTTCATTCAACTCGCTTATAGCTTCTTTTGTAATTTTTGTAACATCAACCTCTTTTGCTTTTTCGCCGCCAGGTTTGAACTTACCGATTGTATCTATAATATTTCCGGATGTCTTTTTGCCTTCTGCATCTATCGTATAATCTATCATATTTTCATCAAGAGGCCACGGATTTATTTGACCCTCGAGATTACCGTAAGCTTTTGCAATCCAACCCTCTTCGCTATCTATAGGCCCGCCGCTCAACCTAAAAGACTCCGTCAAACCATAACTCTCCCTTGACTTTAGCCACGCATTTTTAGCATCAATCAAAGTTTTTTCAGTAGGAGACTCCGTAAAAGCTTTGACGGCTTTTAGTAGATCATTTGCATCTTTCACCGAATCCGAATAGTTGACATTTGCCAAAGAGGCATATGTTGACAATATTTTAATGTTTCGCTCACTTGGTTGCCCTGCAAATATAGCGATAGAGAGTGCCGCCGAGATAAGACCTACTCTGATAATACTTTTCATATATGAATTCCTTTTAATTTTAGTTTTATTGAAAATTTCAACTTAATAATAATCATTATTGACTTAATTACAAATTAATAATTATTTTCTTTTTTAAAAAGCTTTTTTTGGGGGGGGTGTATTTATAAAAGTAAGTGAATTAGTGGAAGGAGTGCGAAATATTATGCTTGGTGTTTATTATTTTTTAGTCGCTAGCTTCAAATAGATACTCACGCTCGCAAGAGTTAATATGCCGGCCACAACACCGATTGCAGCGTCAAGCAACATCGTACTGAAAATACCGACAAATGGAATGCTACTCGTAGCGCCCTCTATCCATTGCACAACATGATGCACAACCGGAATACCGTGCGCAAGTATGCTTCCGCCAACTAAAAACATAGCTGCGGTGCCGACGATGGAAAGCGTTTTCATGAGATATGGGGCACCGTCTAATAGTGTATTTCCGATAAATTTTTTGATACTTTTATCTTTGGCATTCATAGATAAATATAGCCCTGCATCATCCATTTTTACTATCATTGCTACTATTCCGTATACGCCTATTGTCATCAAAATAGCTATAACACTAACAACGACTATCTGCGAACTTATAGTGGCGTCTTGCACCGTTCCAAGCGCAATTACTATAATCTCTGCAGATAATATGAAATCTGTTTTTATTGCGCCTTTTATTTTCTCTTCTTCAAATTTGAGCATATCTACCGATTCGTCGGATATTGCCTTTGAAAGTTCCACATGGTGGGTTTCTTTCTCATCCTTGTGAAATATAGAATGCGCTACTTTTTCTACACCTTCAAAGCATAGATAGACACCGCCGATCATCAGGAAGGGAGTAATAAGTATTGGAGCTACTGCGCTAATTACTAAAGCTGCGGGAACTAAAATTAATTTGTTTTTGAAAGAGCCTTTGGCTACGGCCCAGATTACCGGGAGCTCTCTGTCGGCTCTCACTCCTGCAACTTGTTGGGCATTGAGCGCTAAGTCGTCGCCGAGTACGCCTGTTGTTTTTTTGGCTGCCACTTTACTCATTGCAGCTATATCATCAAGAACGGCAGCTATATCATCGAAAAGTACGAAAAAGTTGCCAGCCGCCATTTACTACTCCAATGTTACGAGCACTTGCCCGCTTTCTACGGCTCCGCCTTGTTTTACATGTATCGCTTTTACTATGCCGTCAGCGGGCGCTTGAACCTCTATTACCATCTTCATAGCCTCAAGTATCATAAGATCTTCACCGTCTTTTACTTCATCGCCGACTTGTATGAGAACCTTTATAACCTCAGAAGGGAGCGGCGCATGAACATGTATATTACCGTCAGCGTCTATTGCGTCTCCCTCGCCAGAAGCAGAAGCTTTAGCTTTTCTGTCTAGTTTGTAAGATAGATTGTTTGCTTTCCATCTCTCTTCAAAATATACTGAAAAATCAGGAGTAGCCGACACTTTATATTCGTAATCTTCTATTTTTATAGAATACGAGTCAAATTTTTCAAGTACATCATGTACTACTTTTTCTTCTACCGGCTTTTCGGCACTTTGCGCTACATGGTCTATTTTTCGAACATTTACTTTTGCATCGCCTTTTAAAAACGATATTCCCTTATCGGCACAAGTGGCGACAATAAATAAGTTTTCATCATTTACTGGAAGCTCGTTATGTCTAAGTAGCTCTTCAAAACATGATAGGCTCTTGTTAAAATCTCTATCGGCTATATCTAACGGATTTTCAGATGTAGGTTCAAGGTTTAGCTGCTCTTTTGCTATTGCTACAAGCTCAGCGTCTGGCGCTACAGGAGTTTTACCGAAATATCCTAGGAGCATTTTGCCGTAGCCGTCAGCCATCTTTTTCCAAGGGCCAAATACTACGTTGTTGAACGCTTGCTGAAAATAAAACTGACTAACAGGAGTAACAGAAGTTCCAAAGCCGCCTCTTGTTACAACCTCGCCCATCGCTTCAAGAACTGCCGGAAGCTTATCAAGCGTCTTTGTATCTCTCATCATTTGAGTATTCGCCGTAAGCGCACCGCCCGGCATAGGTGAGAACGGTATGAGCGTGCAAACCTCTTTTGCCTCAGGCGGCACGAAGTAGTCTTTTAGGCACTCTCTTAATACCTTTTGAGCTTCAAGAAGCTTTTTTGCCTCTAGCCCCATATCAAATTCACTTCCCTTTAATGCATGCATCATAGTCAGCATGTCCGGCTGGCTTGTGCCTCCGCTCACAGGGTCCATAGCAAGGTCAATACCGTCAGCGCCGGCTTCGAGAGCGGCAAGATAACAAGCTATGCTCACGCCTGCTGTTTCGTGCGTGTGAAACCTAATGTGCATTTCTTGTCCGAGAAGAGCTCTTGCGGCTTTGATAGCTTCATATATTTTGCGTGGTCTAGCCGTACCGGAGGCGTCTTTGAAGCACACGGAGTCAAAAGGAAGTCCGCTGTCAAGGATATTTCTAAGCACGTTTGCATAAAAATCAGCCTCATGCGCACCTTCACAACCCGGAGGAAGCTCCATTACGGTTACGCATACTTCATGGTTTAGGCCATGTTTTTTGATACACTCTGCCGGATATATAAGGTTTTGCACGTCGTTTAGAGCGTCAAAGTTTCTTATGGTGGTCATGCCGTGTTTTTTGAAAAGCTTTGCATGGAGGTCTATAACATCTCTTGAGCCTGTATCGAGACCCACGTGGCTTACGCCCCTTGTCAGGGTCTGAAGCTTGATATCGGGGCCTACGATAGAGCGAAATGTATCCATCATATCGAATGCGTCTTCGTTGCAGTAAAAATAAAGAGATTGAAATCTAGCTCCGCCACCGCATTCGAAATGCCTGATTCCGGCGTCTACGAATGCCTGTACGGCAGGTTTGATGTCTTCAAGAAGCACCCTTCCGCCATATACGGATTGTAGCCCGTCGCGAAAAGATGTATCCATAACAGATATTAGTTTTTTTGCCTTCAAAATCTATTTTCCTAAAATATAATAAATAATAAAATCAGTATAACGCCCACCATCAGTAGTTTATGGCGCCAAAATAACACGAAAAGCTGAGTGTTTGGATTGGTTGGCCGCAGACGTTTTTGCTAGCAATAGTACCGTTAAGAGGCTTAAAAGGCGCTCGACTTACTATTTCTACACTAATGGCAGATATATCCTCATCTTCAAGCCTTTACCGTAATTTTGTGCGGTAAGCTCTCCGTTCATATTTTTTTCAACCATCATTTTTGACAGATAAAGCCCCAAGCCAACATCATTGGTTTTGTATTTGGTCGTATAATAAGGGTCAAATATTCTCTCCATCTGAGCGCCATCGATACCGCCGCCGTTATCCGATATATCTATCTCTATACCGTCTTTTACTTCCAATACTTCCACCTCTATAAACCCATCTTTTGTACCGTGTTTTATTATTGCTTCTTGTGAGTTTCTAAGGATATTTAGCACAGCTTGCGAAAATTCATTTTTGTAGTTTTTTACAGTATGCCTATGTTTCGGCGCAAAACTTATCGATATATCTTTTGCATCCGGATTGGCATGAATATCCTTGAAAAACTCTATCGTTTTAACAATTTCATCCTCAATACAAAAATCATCTTTACTTTTCGGTTCTCTATAAAATTGTCCGAATCTATCTAACGTAATTGATAGATGTCGTGATATCTCGACTATTTTGGAGATACTATCTTCCAAATATTTATCATTCAATTCACCGTCCGCTTTTGCATAACGCATATCTTGAGCCGCTATTGAAATTGCATTTAGAGGCTGTCTCCAATGGTGGGCTATATTTGAAATCATCTCTCCAAGCGCTATCACGCGTGAACGCTGGAGCAGATACGCTTCATTTTTCTTATTTTCATCTAGTATCTGAACGGTCTCTTCCATACTCTCGTTTAGTTTGTTGGCGATAGAGCCTATTTCATTATCTTGCATAGGCTCTATATAGGTAATTACTTTTGAGTCACCTCTTATAAAATCAAAGAAGTTAACCACTCCTTTTCTTATCTTTTCAAGCGGCCTCATAACCTCTCTATCCACGCCTATCTTAATGACATACCCTATCATCAATACGGCCGCAAATGTCAAAATAACAATAAAAAAATACTGTCTCGAAGCGGCTTTGTATATTTCGGTATTATCGGATGAGACCAATATCTTGCCGGCTACTTCGCCGCTAGCGTCTAAAATCTCTTTTGAATAGCAAAAATAGTTTCTATCCCCTAGCGATATATCACCGAGGTTGCCGTTTTGCGTATTGGTTATTTTTTTTGTATTTATTAGCGATTGCGCCAAATTGGCATCTGAACTATTTAATATCACAAAATCACCTGCGGACTTGCCGGATGGAACCAACTCAGTGCCGTTGACTGCGCTATAGCGTTCGACATATTTTTTATCCAACAAAAGCGATAGTTCAAGCCCTGTCTGTTTTTTGAAGAGCCCAAAAAAATGCTCTATCTCTCTACCGATTTCAATATAGCCCAAAAGTTTGCCGTCTTCAAAAACAGGGGTAACGGCTCGAAGTGAAAAGAAGTTTTTTCCCATTTCAAGCGCGCAAAACTCTTTCTGTCTCTCGGCGGCTTTTGCTAGAGTAATCCTATTGATAATATCCCCATACTGCCGTGGCTTATGAACCCTCAAAAAGCATTTTTTATCTGGGGTAATAAAATAGAAATGAGTAATATCGTGCTTGGCTTTCAACTCTTTAAAAAGGTTTTCCGTAACATTTAAAAGCTTTTGTTTATCGCCCTCTTTGAATACTCTTATATACTCTTTGTTGCTTTTTATGGCTTCGAGAGTCTGTAATAATGAATTTTTTTCAAAATTCATATTACTTTCAAATACATTATCGGCAACCAACATATCATGCTTTTTTTGCTGATTATTGTATTTTTGCGTATCAAAATATATAGCCCCTACTATTGCCAACGAAAAAGTAGCCATAAGGATAGAGATAAAAAAATTTATTTTTCTACCGAGTGTTTTATTGATAAGATTAGACACTCTTAGCCTTTGCAATTGTAAGCTCTATACTAAACAGCGCTCCATCTTCTATATTTTTTACAAAGAGCTTGCCGTTCATCTTTTTTTCAATAATCGTTTTACTCAAGGAGAGCCCTACTCCTGTTCCGTTATCGCCTTTTGTGGTATTGTAAGGCTCAAATATTTTTTCACCGACAAGAAGTTTTTCGTCAACACCTCCGGCATTGTCGGAGATATCTATTTTTACGATATTTTTTTCTCGATGCGTCACAATACATATAAACTTTTCGCCAATCTGCTTTTCCCGTAAGGCGTCTTTCGCATTGTTGACTATATTGAGTATGACTTGCTTAAATTCACTTTCAAAACCTTCTACGTATATAGAATAATCAAACTCCCTATTAAGCTCAATCCCATCTTTTGCCAACTGCCCTACAAGCAGCGAAAGGACGGAGTCTATTGCGGCGCAAAGTCCAAAGGTTGTTTTTGAGGCTGAAGGCTTATAAAAATTTCTAAAATCATCGATAGTTTGACTCATAAATTTGACTTGTTCGCCCATCTCATTTTTAAATCTAGCCATAGTCTCAGGTGTTACTTCTCCGTAGTCATAGGCCATTTTGAGGTCTTGCGTCATCAGCCATATAGCGTTTAGCGGTTGTTTCCACTGATGGGCTATGGCTCCTATCATCATTCCCATTTCGGCTAGCTTGCTTTGTTGAATAAGGAGCGCTTGCGTAGCATCCGTGTCTTTTTGAAGTTTCTTAAGCTCCGTAATATCCCGCCAAAGCACCAAAAGCTCTTTCTCGTCTACCCTAACAATAACGGACAACATCACCTCTATAAGTCTACAGCTTCCGTCTTTTGCTATATGAGTCCACTCAAAATGTTGTGTGGCTCCGTCAAATGCATTTTGCAAAAACATCTTTTGCGCGTTAATGCTAAAAAACCCGCTATCCGGCTGAATATCGGGGGATATATCGGAAGGCCTCTTGCCTATTATATCGTGCAGTTGCATCTCAAGCATTTTTGAAGCGGCGGCATTGCACTCTTTATACCTGCCGTCTTTTCCTATGATTAGTATGCCCTCAGGAGAATTGTCAAAAATAACCTTGAATACCCCTTCGCTCTCAAGCCTTTTTGCAACCTCCGTCTCGACTCTTATGCCTAACTCCCTATTTAGGCTCTTAAGACTCTCCTCCAATGCTATTCTTTCGCTAATATCCCTAAACACCGTTACCGAACCGATAGTTTCTCCATTTTCTATAAGTGGAGAGCTTATTACGTCTACGGCAAAAATAGTGCCGTTTTTTCTACGGAAATGATCTATACCTTCATATTTTTGTGCGCTCTTGATGGTTTTGTAAATTTCACAGTTTTCCAAGGATGAATCACCGTTTTTATCGTGGGAGTGAAATAGATAATGTGCAATACGGCCCTTGCAATCTTGAACACTCAAGCCAAGCATAATGAGTGCGGCCTCATTGATATATTTTATTCTGCCGTCAATATCTATGACATACATACCCTCGCCCATCGTTTCGGATATAGTGGTGAGATTCCTTCTTTGCGCCTCCAAACTCTGCCTGCTATTTAGCAACCAAAATATCGCCAACGTCGCCACAAAAAGCATAATCGAAAAATATATAAGTTGCGCTTCAAACTCCGCATCTATAGCCTCAAGCTCTCTCGAATGCATAGAAGAAAGCAGTGTTGCAGAGTACCTACCAGATATGTCAAATATCGGCGTAGCTGTAATCACGTAACTTTTGCCTTCGCTGGCTACCTCATACGAAAAATAATCGCCGCTATTTATCAAATGCGCAAACTCTTTATCTTTGGCAACCGCCATATATATTTTTCTTGAACGCTCAGACCACTTTGACTCTTCTATCGGTCTTTCTACGAGCCATTCGCTACTAAAAAAAGTTTGGATATAGTTTTTTTTGTTCTCTTCAAACAACTTCGGCATTATCTCTGAGGCTTTGATAGCCATTATTGCCTCTTTGTCCGAGTCTAGATCTTTTAGCTCTCTTTTAAGTGCTTCAAACGGTTGGCTTAGCTCTACGCTTCCAATATGAACACCGTCTTTTGCAATAGGAAATATATTTCTAAAGCCGCTCACAACCTTGCCGGTTTCAAAACCAAATACCGGTTTTTGGTATTTATTTACCATAACAATGGACGGCCTCGTAGCGTTCAAAGAGTCGCCGAAGTTGTGCGGTTGGTGAAACCTGAGAAAAGAGTTGTTCTCTCTGTCTTGAAAATGCAACTGCTTTACATTTCTCTCTTGCAGCTTTGCATATACAGGAGACAAAAGTGCATACATCCGCTCTCTTGCTTTTTCCTTTTTTGTTTCATTGCCGCTATTTGCCACAGCCAAAATATTTTTAACGTCGGGTGTGTCTATATATGTTTCAAAATATGCCGACATGCCGGTTCTATGTATCTTAACAATAGAACTCCACGCTATTTTTTGATTTGCCGTCTGTTTTTCTAAATATAGTCTTTTGTGCTCTTTTTTTTCAGAGGATATATACCAAAGTCCAAACAACCATACAATAGTAGCGAGTGCAATAGTGGAGATCGCCCCAATGGATATAATTTTTTGCTTATCAATTTTCAATTAAAACACTTTTTTCGTATATATATTAATATGGATTTTAGGGTTAAAAAGATTAATTGTGACTTATTTGAGACTAAGATACACTTTTGACAAACTTGCATAATAAAGCGGGTATGCTTTGATTTCAGAGGCGTAATAACTAAGTGTCGCATGTATTTGTTTTTCAAATTCATCACCAAAATGCGCTAAAACTTCACATATTACCCCGATAGGCGAACTATAACTGCTATCACTAGCCTCCGCTTTTGTCTCGAATTCTCCAACGGAAAGCATCCAACCTCCATTTTTATAAAATCTATCCAAGGCCGCTTGCAGCGTATTTTTTGCATCGACTTCATGTTTTGTATCGCCGTCGGCAAAAAAAGCGGATAGCTGCGCTCTTGCCAAAAATGCATAATCTTCCAAAAATGCATCTATCTTTGGCTCACCGGAAACAACCGCACAGTGCTGAAGAACCCCATTTTTTTTTAGTTTTGACACAAGCGCTTCAAGCGAATTTTTTGCTTTTTGTAGATAATACGCATCAAATTTTGAAAGCTCAAAAAGTCCTGAAATAACCATGGAGTTCCATGAGCATATAATTTTTGTATCGATAAATGGATAAACCCTTTTTTCTCGAAGCTCTTTTAACGCTTTAATGGCTTTTTGTATATCCGTAGTTTCTTCAAACCTTTCATTTCTAGCTATATTTTTTCCCTCAAAATTACCCAATTTTCCAAATCCAAGAGTACGAAGCGTCGACTCTGCTTTATGTATTTTAGCATTTTGCAATGCTTCAAGAGCTTCATTCCAACCGTACACAAAGTATTTTCCCTCTTCACCCTCAGAATCAGCATCACTTGCAGAATAAAAAAGATTTTTTTCGCTCATTTTTTCATACATAAATTCAGCACACTCTTTTGCAATACGCAAGAAAAACATATCACCACTCACGCCGTAAGCTTTTGCATAAACTTCGATAAGCAGTCCATTGTCATAAGTCATTTTTTCAAAGTGCGGCACAAGCCAAAAACTATCGACACTATAACGGCAAAAACCGCCGTCTACAATATCATACATCCCACCTTTTGCCATGCATCTCAGGGTATGCAAGGCTTCATCTACAAGTTCTTTATCTTCGCTCTCAAGCATCAAACACAAAAGCGCCGCATGAGGAAATTTCGGCTCACCTAGTATTCCGCCGTCATCTTTGTCAAAACTTTTTTGTGCCGCATCTTTTAGTATAGGCAGCAGTTTAAAGTCAAGTGTTGTAGAGATGCGCTGCTCACTAGCTACGGCAGTCCTCTGTATGTCACCTGCTATTTTATATACCTCTTGCGGTTCATCTCTTAGCTTTTCAAAGAGCATTCGTATCGTATCGCCAAACCCCATCATCCCGTGTTTTGCAATCGGGGGTATATAGGTGGCCGCAAAAAAAGGTTTTTTATTGGGTGTAAGAAATATACTTGTAGGCCAACCGCCTGAACGACGAGTTATGATGTAGTGAATGTGTTGAAAATGCTTGTCGATATCCGGACGCTCTTCTTTGTCTACCTTGATAGATACAAAATATTCATTCAAAGTTTTTGCTAACGACTCATTTTCGAAGACTTCACGTTCCATTACGTGGCACCAATGGCAGGCGCTATATCCTATAGATAGAAAAATTGGTTTATTTTCAGATACGGCTTTTTCAAAAGCCTCTTCGCCCCACGGATACCAATCAACAGGATTGTAAGCATGCTGCAATAGATACGGAGAGTCTTCGCCCATGAGCCTATTTGGGATTTTATTTAAATCAGACATATTGACTCCTTTTTAAGGATTTTAGCCTTTTTATAAAAGTGAGTCAATACTAAAAAGATACTATGTTCTAAACTGTGACATCTGCCCGTTAAGCTCTTCCGTTAACGAATATAGATGCTCAACTACCGATGCTATCTCTTCCACGCTTCTAGCGTTTGAAGTTGATAGCTCACTAACTTTATTCATTTTTTCCATCATATCAGAGAGCTCTTCCACCATTTTTGTTACCTTATCAGCAGTGTCTGCAGATATAGAAGAGGCTTTACTCATTGAGACGGATACTTCAGATATAGCTTCTTGCGTGTCGCTAGATCTGTTGGCCAAATGCTCTATTTTTTCGCTATTTTTGCCCATAGATTCGGATAGGTCTCCGATAGATTGCGTGATAATAGTGATGGTAGCATTACTCTCTACGAGACTTTTTTGTGTTCTCTCTGCCAGCTTTCTTACCTCATCGGCAACAACTGCAAAACCTCTACCGTGTTCCCCTGCTCTTGCCGCTTCTATCGCCGCATTCAAAGCCAAGAGATTTGTTTGCTCGGCTATATCGCTGATAACCGATAAAACGGTTTTTACCTGTTCTGCTTCATGAGAGACGGATGAAAGTCTTGAAGCAAGCTCATTTTCAGCAGCTACGGCTTCTTGTATATCCTCCACCATTCTTTGAATCGACGCAGTCGAAGATATAAGCTTTTGATTTGCTTCGTTTACTTGAGTCTGAGAACGTAATATCTGTGATTTTGAATCTTCAGCACTTCGTTTCAAAAGCTCTCCACTTTTTGCACTTTTTTCAACCTCTACGGACTGCTCTTGTGCTCTTTTTCCTATGAGTTGGCTTGTAGAGTGAAGCTCACTTGCAACGGAGGCATTCTCGTCTACACTTCTTTTTGCTTCTCTTATCGCTTTTGCTATCTTTTCCAAAAAGCTATCTATCAGTCCGCCAAGTTTTGCTATTTCATCGTTTCCGGTTATTAAAAGTCTTTTTGTAAGGTCGCCTTCCCCAGCCTCTAAGTCTTTTAACGCAATGGACATTTTGCTTATTTTTCTAATGATATCACTAGCTATTAATATTGCAAACAACGCCGTTACGGCAAGCGAACAAGCCACAACTACGCCCATTACAATGCTTGCGCTTGACAGAAACTCATTTGCTTTTGTCTCATCTGCGGCCGCTTTTTCATTTGCTAATTTGACAAGTTCATCTATAGCTATGCGATGCTCGTCGTATGCAGCTTTCAATATTCCGGAAGAGAGAGCCGCCGCCTTTGCCATGTCACCGCTATTATAGGCCGGCAAAAACTCTTTTTCTATCGTCTCAAAAAGACTATCGGAAGGTTTTCTGGCCTTTTCAAGCATCAAAACACGCTGTTTTTTATCAACAAGATTTTCGGTCCAGTACTTTTGTCTATCGTAGTAGTCTTTTTTGAGGGCGCCAAGCTTCTCAATAAGCAGCTTCTTTTCTTCCTCTTTCGGATTGTCCATAAGTTGATAAATAACAAGTCTAGCCTCGATAATGTACTCCGGCGGAGGCAAAATATCGGCTATAAGATCCTTTGAGAGGATAATTTCGTTATACAAATCACCCTTTATTCGTACTTTCTCTATGCTTTCATGCGAAAACACGGAGATAAATACTATAGAGATAATAGCCGTTAGTGCGAGGATAGAGAGTTTTAATTTGATGTTTAAATTTCCAAAAAATCCCATTTGACACCTTTATGCTTTTTTGCCACATTTTATCCACTTTATCATTACTATACTGTAACTTTTTTATACAATTTTCTCATTAACATTCATTAATAAACGGTTGATTTTTAAGTCATCTGCCATTGTTATCATTTCGGCGTACCAAAAAATAAAAAGGAGTTTACATGTTAAAAAAAATTATACTTGCTACGGCTCTAGCCGGAGCGCTATCGGTATCAGCCTTTGCAGCTTGCGAAGGTGGAATGGGTAAAGGTATGGGACCTGATGATGGTTGCAAAATGGAAAAAGGCAAAAAAGGCGGCAAAAACAGGGCTTCTGCTGAAATGGGCGGAGGCATAATGAGTCTATCCACCATCAAACTAACAGCTGAACAAAAGACAAAAATAGATGCGATAAACGAAGAGTTTAGAAGCGAAATGGCAAAATTGCATATACAGAACAAGTCTATGATGAAAGACCCGTTTGCGGTTGTAGGTGGATTCAACAAAGAGGCGTTTAAAAGAGAGAGAGCCGAAAAAATGCAAAAACATATAGATATGAGAGCCGAACATCTGGCTAAAATTTGGGCAGTTTTAACTCCTGAACAGCAAAAAAATATAGCAGCAATGGCTAAATAGTGATACAAATCGCAATGGTTGAGGATGATGCCGAGTTATCTTCGCTTCTATGTGGCTTTTTGGCGGGATATTCTATGGATGTTACAGCCTTTGCAACGCCAAAGTCTTTTCTCGAAGGCGTAAAAAATCACGCTTTCGACCTTGCGATTATAGACCTTACTTTACCGCAAATGGATGGGCTTGAAGTGTGTAAAATGCTTCGAGAAGACTCGTCCATTCCTTTTATTATCTCCTCTGCACGCTCCGATATAACCGACAAACTTATAGGCCTAGAGCGCGGGGCCGACGACTATCTGCCAAAACCCTACGACCCTAGAGAACTGGTGGCACGCATACAGACAATCCTTAGACGCCACCGACATCCATTATTTATCACCGAATCATCTAGACTTGCGATAGACGAAAAAAGAATGTGCGCCGCTCTTGACGGTAAAGAACTTGAACTTACTGTAGCAGAATTTGAGATACTAAAACTACTAGAGGGCAAAAAAGGCTCGGTGCTCACAAGAGACTATATAGCCGAAAACGTAAGCGTAATGCGTTGGGAAAGCGGGGAGAGAAGCATAGACGTGGTTATTAGTAGAATACGAAAAAAACTAGGCGACAACTCAAAAAACCCAGAATTTATCAAATCCGTCAAGGGCGCCGGATATAAGTTTGTCGGATGAAAACAAACTCTATATTTTTTAAAATCAGAATAGCTTTTGCCATCTCCGCATTCTTGATTTTGGCTGTTTTTGCGCTTTTGTATTTTATACAAGAGTACTACAAGAGCGCAGAGTTTAGAGAAAGACTAATGCATGCCTCAAAAATAGCAAAACACTTAAAAGACGAGCCGCAAGAGATGAGTGAGCGCTTGTCGTCATTGGAGCTTGAAGTAGCGGATGAGGGGATCTTGGAGCAAATCCTTTCAAGTAAAAACAGTAAAGAACTAAAAGTTCCAGGTCCGATAAGGATTATTCTCTCTGAAGAAAACGGTAAAAAATACATAGCGATACTACACCCAAAAGGTGAAAACGTTTTTATAGACAAAAAAGCCTCCTCTCCAACTGAGTTACTTTTGATGTTGGCTTTGTTGACTATACTTGGCGTACTTGCTATGTTTTACCGCTCCATTCTACTCGGACTAACTCCTTTGGGTGAGCTAAAATGCAAGGTAGAAGAGTTTGCCAAAAATGGAGAGTTTGCCAAAAGCGAAAAAAAACTATGCGACGAGCTAGGAGCATTGAGCGATGCGTTCAAAAACACGTCAAACCATTTGACAAATATATCCAAAGCACGTTCACTATTTTTGCGCAATATCGCACATGAGCTCAAAACACCGTTGTCAAAGGGTAGATTTTTGGCAGAGATGATAAAAGATGAGGCACTACAAGAAAGATTTCATACTCTTTTTTCAAATTTCGACGTACTCGTTAACGAGTTATTGCAGATAGAGAGGCTTACTGCAACAGGTATAAGGCTAGACAAAAAAAACTATCGCCCGGATGATATGCTTGACGAAGCTATAGAAAATGGGTTTTTGGACTCTACTAAAATAGATATCGACGGAAGCGGTGAAGTCTTGTTTGTAGACTTTCGCCTCTTCACATTGGCGCTAAAAAATCTTCTATCTAATGCGATAAAGCACTCGCAAGACGGCAATGTATCCGTAAGACTACATGCACAAACAATCACTATTTCCAATAAAGGCACACCGCTCTCTCGCCCAATAGAACAGCTCTACGAGCCGTTCGTAAAAGGGGATGAATCATCGGATGGAATGGGGCTTGGCCTATATATTGTCAGTCAAATCATAGAGGCACACGATGCAAAACTATCCTATGAATACAAAGACGGCGTGCATAGTTTTATTTTGTCGCTATAAAAACTTACCTATTTGCCCAAGCCATAGGGCTATACGCTCATTGCTGAGTTCTGCTTGATTGTCCTCATCGAGAGCCAACCCAACAAACTTACCGTCTACAACAGCGGTAGATTCACTAAAATCATAGCCTTCAGCAGGCCACTCTCCGACAACTTTCGCGCCGGCTTTTACAACGGCACTATATACGGTACCCATAGCGTTTTGGAAATTATCAGGATAGCCGTCTTGATCACCTAGTCCAAATAATGCAACAGTTTTGCCTGATAAATCAAGTTTTTTTAGTTTCGGCAACAAGCTCTCCCAATCGTCTTGCAAATCGCCTTCTCCCCAAGTAGAAACCCCAAAAATCAAAAAATCATAATCGAGAGTTTTTGCCGCTTCTACATCCGAAATATTGTATATATCTGCGTCTTTAGATAACTCTTTTTTGATATATTTTGCCGTTGATTCTGTATTACCGGTAGAACTTCCATAAAAAATTCCTATTTTAGACATGTTTTTTCTCCTTAGTATTTGATAGATTAAAATCAGACATTATGCTCTTCTCCTCTGGCGCAAAATGTAAATGAATATGGAATAACCTTTAAAAACTCACTCTCCCCCTGCTGAACGATAATATGTTTTGTGAAATCATCCATCTTTGGATATACAAGATAGCACGCATCTATATTCTCATCCCTTAGCTGCCTAAAACCGTCATCTATATGCTCATATCTCTCCTTTATTTTATCGCCTGCCATACGTTTCCACCTCGGATGCACTCTGGTTCTAAGACCGTTTGTATCTATATGAATATAACCGTTTTCCATACTGACAACAGAACCTGCCCCAGGTTTGATACGCCTAAAAACAGTCTGTGTGAACATCTCATTCAAATCAAGCAGTACGCCTTCTTTTCTTGCAAACAATAGCAACATCAACTCCAAAGCGGGATGCCTTGTGTCTCTTGCGGTAGATTTTTTAGTTATCGTAATTTCTTGCCTCGATAAAAATAGCGCAAATGGACTGCCAAAATTTCTAAAAAAATTGTTAAATTCTATGGATTCGTTTACCAACAGCTTCAACGGCGGCTTTGTTATTTCAGGGCGCAATTTATAGCATTGAAAGAACGACATTATTTTTTCAACTGCTATAAACCTAATATCCTTGTTAAAATCAGAGCAGTTATCTAAAGGAATTTTCGCTTCTTTGCTTAACTTCATATTAAGCATCGCATAAAACATTTTTCTGCGGCGTATTTTTGAGGTAATCTTATAGCTTTTGGGTAATACTTCTTTGACGGTTGTACCGTTAAGCAAAAAACCGACACTTCTCATAAGGGATTCCTTTTTTTGTTATCTGCTTATTTCTTGGGGTGCTTTCTAGCACCCTTGTTTGCCTTTCATTATCGAGATTAGCTGACTCCATTGCTCTTTGGAAAGTATGGCTTTCATCTTATCGATTACGTTCATTTGATAGTCGGTAATCTGGGCTTTTATCTTTGTAAGCTCTTTTACGTCGGTTTCTAGTTCGGCTTTGCTTTTGTCATCATGCATGAATGAGTGTTTTATTTTTTTCTCTAATTTATTAGCTGATTCAAATAACGGCATGATTTTTACTGGATTTTCTCCGATAATAGCAGATAATGCGCCTTGTTGCTTGGCATCCAATTTTAGCTCTTCCGCTTTTTCAAGCGCTAGTTTTAGTGGGTGTGGCAGCTCTAATATGCCGTATTTTCTCATCTCCTTGCCGCCTTCATGCGCAACTGATGCGGTGCAAAGTGCTACCGTAAAGGCGAGTGCAAAACCTATTTTTTTAATATTTCTCATTTAGTTTCCTTTTGTGTTTTTAAAATTTATACCTAGCACCGCCGTAAAAATATACGCCCGGATCAGAACCTAATGCTTTGTCTACTTTTGCGTCAAACAGATTGTCTACTCCTGCAAACAGCTCCAATTTTCCGTTTGAAGTTGGCTTATATGCAGCGTTTATTGAACATATCGTGTAGGCATTGGCTTTTGTCGCACTATCTACATACTGCTCGCCTATACGTTTTACCGAAGCTTTTAGAGATACGGCACTCAAAGGCTCATAGCTTATAGATACGCCACCTATAGAATTTGGGATTCCGATTAGCTTTGAATCGTCTGTTTTGTTTTTGGCATCCAAAGCCGTATACGAGAGCTCACTCCATACGATATCAAAAAACGCAATGCCAAAACTTCCCTCAACGCCTCTCACTTCGGACTTGCTGATATTTTTAAATGTGTTGTATCTAGTTGGCCCGCTACCCACTGTTACCTGCTCTATCCTATCTTTGACATTTGTCAAAAAGCCACCGAGTTCATACTTCCAAAATGCCCCTTTGCCCAAAATGCCGGCCTCTATCGTCTCACTCTTTTCAGGTACCAAAGTTTCGGCTGTTGTTTTTGTGCCTTTAATTACCTCAGAACCCAACATTGCTATACCTTGCGGATTTGTCTGATTAACATATAGATTTCTATCATCAGGAGATTTGAAACCTTGAGCGTAGTTGGTACGAAACTTTAATGCATCACTCATCTTATACAAAGCTCCAACCTGTAAAGATACTTTACTCTCACCTATCGAATCAGAGTCATATCTAGCACCGTAAACAGCATTCAACTTGTCGGTTATGCGCCAGTCGTGCTGTGCATAAACTGATTCGTATGTTCTATCGTCCTTATTGTAAGCAGTGGATTTTGTGCTATTGGCTCTATGTTCTGCACCCAGTATCGCCGTATGCTCAGGACTTGGTCTATATGTAAACATCAATTCGTTATTTAGATGCTCCATCGTAGATCTATTTGGAGAGTTGAGCGACGCTTTTTCACTTGAATAGCCTAGTTGCGAATATAGCGGCGTATAGATATTCCTATCTTTTTCGTATTTTGCATAATCTATCTGGTATTTAAAATTCAGTTTATCCGCAAGCTTACTTTCCAATACGGCCGCAACGTCCATCCTTTCGTTATCATCCTCTTGCCTTGCCGGAACATTGATGGACATGATTTTATTGCCGCCGCTTGTATATGCCGTTGGATAGTTGGCGCTTATATAGTTGTTTTGCCTATTCTCTTTCATATAGTTCACTTCGAGTCTGAGAATGCCTCCATCCCAAAGTGCCTGTCTAATAGAGCCGCCCAGTGTATAAACGTCCGCTTTGTCTCTATATCCGACATCCACTCCGTAGCTATCGACAAGATTTGCTTTTAACGTGGAAAACGGGGCACCGCCCGTCAATGCCGATGGAGATTTTTGTATGCCGCTTTGCATTATCTTAATATTTGCACTCTCTTTTTCGCTATAAGCAGAACGATTAAAAGCATTGGCATAAAAGCTAAACGCAGTTTTTTCATTACCGCCTAACACGAACATATCAAATGAGCTTTTACCGCCTTTGCCTTCGCTATTTGCGCCGCCGCTCACCTCGATACTACCCTCAACTCCAGCTTTTGGACGTTTTGTGATTATATTTATCACGCCCCCAAGCGCATCGGAACCATATAGTACACTTGAAGCGCCTTTTACTATCTCTATTTTATCTATCATTCCGGCTGGAATTCTCTCTAGCTCATAGCTATTGCTAAATTCGCCCTTAATTCGCCTCCCGTCAATCATGTAAACTATATCCGTATGAGCAAAACCTCTAATTACCGCATTGCCGCCGGTTGGACTAACATAGATACCGGTGGTTTTGTCAAGTACCTCCCGCAAAGTATCAGCGCCGCTATCTTTTATTTCTTTATCGGTAATCACGATGACAGACACGGGCGTCTCATCAGAGAACTTGTCGCTCTTTGTTGCAGCGGTTACTGTAATAGTCTTAAGATGGGTCTCTGATATATCCGATGCCGACACGCTAACGCCAAATAGTAAACTAGCGGCTATGCCGTAATACAATTTGTATTTTTTCATCATATTAATCCTAGTCTTTTAGCCATCTGAGCACTCCGCTCAAAAACTTCGCAGCGTTTGGCATGAAGTTGCTTCCCGTATGGTAAAAAGGGTCTAACGACGTAGCAACTATACGCCCTTTGCCGTAAGGCTCTTCAAACAGTATAGTGCCGCCGCCCTCTTCCTCTTTGCGTTCTATTATTTTTTTTGCGTCTCTCCCCGGTTCAAATACACCGTGATAGTGCCACTTGCACTCTCCCAGTCTTATATTCTCAAAAAATGGATGTGACGTATCCTCTTTTTTGTAGCCTATATCTCCGCCACTATCAAGCCACCACCAAAAGTTGGTTTCGGTGGGTTTGTAGTTGATACCTTCAAACCATAGGTGGGCTCCATTTTCTCCAAGTATGCACAGCGTACCTCCATTTTTAGCATACTCCTCTAGCTTTTGCGCATTTTCTTTCAAAAATTTTTGGTGTGTTCTGTCGGCTATCATAACAACGTCATAAGAGCTCAAATCTTCACTTGCAAGCTCCGAAACATATATGATTTTGTCAAAAAAACCTGCAAATCTCGAATCGGTCATAGTAAAGTGGTGATAATAAGTGCCACCCTCTATCAAAGCTATTTTCTTGCTCACGCTATCTCCTTTTTTAGCCAATTGATTAGGTTTGTTCCCATTTTTGCCGAAGTCGTATCGTCGTCGATAAAAAGCCATAGGTTATTGCCGGAATGTACTACCACTCTACCTCCGCTCAATGTTTTAAACTCATAATCTATAGGGTGTTTGCCGCTTCCGAGCGTATTTATAATAAGAGCGTTTGACGGAGGCGGATTAAACCCTCTGGCATAAAATCCTGCAACGCCTCGTCTCATCATCATGTCGGACGGTTTTACGCCTTCCCATATAGGATGCCCGGCTACCGGGGTTACCGCATAGTCTAGGTAACTGCTGTAATACATCTTTTCAAACTTGCCTACCCCATCCAAAAATGGATACGCTATCGCGCCGCAAAAAATAACCGTCTTACCACTAGCTAAAAAAGCATCTATATGGCTTTTTAGCTCCATAAGCCTTCTTTGGTCGGCGTCCGTTCCTATTAGCAATACTTCATAATTTTTTAGCTCCTCGCCCGTAAAGTCATACATATCAACAGAATCTATATAATCCCTAGTCTCACTATGTGCCAGTATGCCACCTGAGCAACCGCCTCCGGTATTGATGTAAAGTGCAAATTTTTTCATTTTATTCAACCTCATAAGTAAAAATTTCGTTCGGCTGCATTGCCAAAACCTTTTTTTCTATAGCCTCTTTTAGTATCTCAAACTCTTCAGCCTCCGCTTTTGTAACAGTCTTGTTTTTTGAAACACCAAATAACTCAAAAAAGCGAGACGGCAATATCCCCTCTTTCATCTGCGCTTTTACCCTCAAAGTCGCATTCGACAATTCAAAATAGTACGCCATCTCTTTATGCGGATTAAACCTAGCATACGGCAAGGAACAATCTAGTGCATACACTCCTCTTGTAACGGCTCTGGTTATAAACTCGAAAGCATCCCTCACTCCAGTGCCTGGATGTCCACACAACACGTAGACGGAGTCTCTTTGAATCGTATCGCTCTCAGACAGCAAAGCAAACGCGCCCTTTATCCCTTGAAACATCACCGCCAACATAGCGTAGTTGCCGTCTATGTGATATGTTCTTACGCATCCGTACTCTATGTCGAACTCTCCTCTTCTGTCGGCTACTTTTATTTTTTGTTCTTCCATCAATTCTTCCTTTTATTGTTATACCGCTATTGCGGCAATCTCTTTTTTCCCACCCGCTTCATACTCGACACACATTATCTGCGTATCAAAAAGTCTTGATAGATTTTCAGCGTCCACTACCTTTTTTGTATCACCAAATACGAAGTCGGTTCCACCAAAGAGCATAAGCGACTTATCGGCCACATCAAATGCGTGGTTTGGTGCATGTGTTGTCATAATAATCGTAGTGCCGTCGCTTGCAAGCTTGCCTAATAAATCAAGTAGTTTTTTTTGATTTGCTAGATCCAAAGCACTAGCGGGTTCGTCAAGTATCAAAGCCGAACGTCCGTAACAAAGCGCTCTGGCAATAAGCACCATCTGTCTTTGTCCGCCGCTCAAATCCGAAAAGTCCTTCTTCGCAAGACTATCGACGCCGACTAAAGACATAGCCTCCATAGCCCTTTCAAGCTCTTTTTTACCTGGTGTTTCAAATAATCCCGAGCCGCCTGCCGCCCCCATAAGCACTATATCAAGTACGCTAAAACCGGGCGGTGGAGTACTAAGCTGCGGCACAAAGCCGATTTTTTGCGGAGCATCAATACGCCCTTCTTGTGAACTAATCAGTCTTGCGATACATCTAAGAAGAGTGGTCTTGCCTCTGCCGTTTGGCCCCAAAAGCGCAAGCGTTTCGCCTTTATTAAGAGAAAAATCTACACTCCTAAAAAGCCATTTACCTCTCTCATAAAAAAATCCTAAATTTTCTACGTTAATCATTTAAAGCCCTTTTGCCGTAACTCCTAAGAAGTACGAAAAATAGAGGTGCACCGACAAATGCGGTCAAAATACCGATAGGAATCTCCGCCGCCATAGCACTTCTGCAGAGCGTATCTATAAGCGTCAAAAAAGACGCTCCCAAAAGAGCAGAAGCTGGGATAAGGTACCTACAATCGGAGCCAAAAAGCATTCTTGCCATATACGGTACGACAAGCCCAACCCATCCTACCTCTCCGGCCACGGCAATCCCCCCTGCAACGATAAGTGCGACTGCTACAAAAACAAGCCATCTCAAAAACGCAGGATTAACTCCAAAAGCCTTTGCTTCATCATCACTAAGAGCTAACAGGTTTAGTTTCCATCTGACGGCAAAAATAGCATACCCGCCTATCAAAAACGGTATAAGAGCTATATAAATTTTCTCATAAGACGCTCCGGCAAAACTTCCCATAAGCCAAAAAACTATTGCCGGCATATTGGAAAATGGATCCGCAAAAAAAGTGAGCAGCGATACCGCAGAACTAAAAAATGCCGTAATAACTATCCCTGAAAGTATCAAAGCAAGCACCGAGGCCTTTCTGGAATCGCCGCTAAGTAAAAACACTAGCACGACCGCAAAAAGCCCAAATCCAAAAGCGCCAAAAACAATATAAAAAGCACCTAGCCCAAAAAATATAGCGAGAGCTCCGCCAAAAGCGGCTCCGCCGGAAAAACCCAAAAACTGAGGTCCGACAAGAGGGTTTTTGAATATTGTTTGCAAAGCCGCACCGCTCATGGCAAGCCCTGCACCGACTATCACGGACAAGATAACCCTTGGCAATCTCACGCTCTCTATAATCATAAATTCGGTAGCTGCATCGCCCTCAAGATGTCCGCTCATATAATCTAGGATAATCTCCAGTGTCTGCAAAGCCCCCATCTCATAACGCCCAAAGCACAGCGAAGATATCCCTACAATGGGCAACAAAACAGCCAAAAAAACCATATAAAATGACTTCTTGTTAATGCGCATACTGTTACTTAGTCTTGAAAACGCCGTAGTTTGCACTTGATTTATTGTCTGCAAAATTTAACACCTCCGTAAGCTCATTTTCACTTGCTTTATACGAATACAAAAAGCTGTATGCCTCTTTCATCTTGGTGCGTAAATCTATCTTTTCGTTCGGATATGCAAGTTGCCTCACCCAAAGCCACATTAGCGGAGCTTCAAGATTTGGAGGCCCCCATCTATAGCCGCCTATCGGGGCTTTGTAAACGGCTTTGTTTTGGACTGCTTTTAGTCCTTTGAAAATTGGACGTTGCAAAAACTCAACAGGCTTTTCGTCGTCAAAATTTCCCAAAATAATAATGTCTGGGTTGTATCTAAGTAGCTGCTCTTCGGATATTTCCGCAAATCTTTTTATCTCGGACGCCGGATTTGTGCCTCCCGCTAATCTTATGTAAAAGTCGTCATAGCTTCCGCTTCCGGCTATTCTGATTTTATTTTTTGAGTACTGCAAAGAGACTATTTTCGGGTGTTGCTTTGAGGTGGCGGCTTTTTGCTCCAGTAGCTTTTTGTGCGAGTGTTGCCACTCCACGATTTCATCCGCTTTTTTTGTATTGCCGCTTATTTTTCCCATTATCTCTATCCAACCGTCAAGAAGCTCTTGAGTGCCGTATTTGAGACCTACAACCGGAATTCCGGCACGTCTTATCGGCTCTATGATAGCGTCACCCTGATCACCCCACTGAATCACCACGTCTGGCTTAAGGGATATTATCTGCTCAACATTTGGCGTAAATCCTACTTTTGCAACCTCAGTATTTAGTTTTATAGCATCAGGATATGCCTTTTTCAAAAAGCTTTCACCCAAATTTTTCTTGGCATCCGCATGAAGCCCGGCTATATGCGACGCCCCGCCGTCAATAGCAAGGTACATAGACGTAAGAGGCATCGGGAAGATGACTACTTTTTTTGCGGGAGTGTTAATAATAGTTTTTTTGCCGTCTTGCCCTGCTATCTCTATGCTTGCGCCGTAAAGTGCGGCGCAAGACAACAAAACCAACATACTCTTTTTCATATGCTAAAACCTAGACGTTAGAGCAAATTTGAAATTTCTGCCCGGCTCAATAAGAGGATTACTATCCGACACCCCTGATGTTATAGCTTCCTGCGTGGTAGCATCTCTATAATTTCTATCAAATACGTTTTCTATGCCAAATCTAAAAGTGCTTTTTGACAAACTAGGAACAAACGGTTTTAGCTCAACGCCCGCATACAAGTCAAACACGGTATAGCTACCGCTCTCTCTTTCGGCAGTGGCATCTATCCTATCTTTTTTTCTGCTATATCTACCGTCACCCTCAACATAAAAAATACCGTTGTCATACCTTGCGCCGACACTAGCTACAAAAGGAGCAATGTACTTCAACGGCTGGTCGACGGTAGTGGTATCCGTACCTTTCGTGTATGCGCAGTTGGCTTTTAAAGTTACGGTATCAGTCAGTTTATAAGCCGTATCAAACTCAATGCCTTCTACGGTTGCCTTTCCTATATTTATTCTCTGTCTAGACGGCTGACCGAGATACGTAAGAGTCTGGTAACTGACAAGGTCGGTGTATTTGCTTTGATAAACAGTCAAGTTTGCACTCAAATCTTTAAATCTAAACCTTGCGCTCAAATCAATCGTATTTCCTTTTTCGGGCTTCAATTCAGGATTTGGCAATAGATATCCGGTTCCATAAACACCGTATCCAAAGAGTTCATTAACCGTAGGAACTCTATACGTTGTCGCATAGTTTGCGGCGACATTAAACCAAGACGTAGGTTTTAAGATTGTGCCGAATGCATATGTGCCGACACTGTCAGTCTTACTTTTGTTCTCTTGTATCTTATTTGCCAAAGCTGCTATAGTTACAACGTCGGCATCGTTTTCTGTTTTGTAATAATCGTACCTAACATTTGCAGATACTGACAGCCATTGCGTCAAATCATTTTCGGCAAGTAAGAATGTGCCGAAGTTATTTTGCGTACTATCCGCTTCTACTTTTTTTCTAGCCACGCTAGCAACCGTTCCCGTCCCTTTGGTTTCTTGTTCTGCCCCTTTCCAGTCCTGAAGATAAAAGTCAACGCCGGCGGTCAAAATAGTGTCTTTAAGGGCGCTAGATACGGCTATCGCTTTGCCACCATACATCATAGGTCCGACAACATATCTATGCGTTTCACTTTTTGATGTTGCGTTTGGATATTTTGTAGTTACGACATCCGTCCAAAGTGACCTTGCATACACACTAGCATCTATCTTATCTATGCCGTAAGCTCCCGGTTTTCCGGAGTAAGCCAATCCGACATATCTTTCAAGGATTGGATCTTCTCGCATGTATATTCTTTGGGTCAACGGGGCTTCCATTCCCGGTGCGCTACCTAGTCCACCCGCTCTATTTGTATGCGTCTCGGAGAGTTTAAAGTTAAACTCGAGTCTATTTTTTTTATCAAAGTTATAACCTATCGTGCCGTCTACTTGTTTGCTATCAAAATTACTGTTTTTTGCCGTACCGCTAGGAGTATCGTAGTCGTCAGCGCTTTTGCCGCTAAGACCCAAAAGCATATCAAAGCCTTTTCCGCCTCCTTCTATTTCGGCTCTTGAGGCAAACATATTATTGACTGTTTCATAGGATATATTTTTTAGGATAGGCTTGAAAGTTATAGTGTCTTGGAAGTTCGGGGTTGGTTTTTTGGTGACTATGTTTATCATTCCGGCCATAGCCTCAGAGCCGTAAATGGCCGCCGCAGGGCCTCTGATAATTTCTATCTGCTCCACCATAGATGGGTCTATGATATTGTACTCTAGTGTATTTCTACCCCTAAACCTCTCACCGTTAATAGCCATAGGAATCTTCAAATCGTTACTATTGAATCCTCTCATGACGAGCTGCCCGCCAAGTCCTCCTGCTCTTGAAAAGCTCACGCCGGGGGCATCCTTCATGGCCTCCACAACACTTGTCGGAGATTTGGTTTGGATCTCCTCTTTTGACACAACCGACATCGGCTTACTAACGTCATCGATAAGAGTCTCGGTCAGATTGGCTGCCGTAACACTAACGGTACCCAAAGTGGTATTTTTTGCATCAGCCCCAAAAACTGAAGCCGCATAGCAAAAACTTAAAAAAACGGCAAAGCCAGCTTTTTGCATACTAGTCCTTTAGCAAATATTTTTTATATTGGCTGGCTACATGCTTACTGGCTTTTGCTGGCTATTTCTTTGTTTTAGTAATGAAAATCAAATAATAGTATTTATGATATTAAATTTCAATTAACTCTACTGGAAATACTTTTAGAAACGCTTTTTTTCTCTATATGTGATATATACAATTACGCCGCCCATGATTAAAACTAAATTTTTTACGATATATTGCCCTACCAAGCTAAATGCGTACGGCGGATTTGTAAAGCATAAATCCGGAAAGAACACCAAAGGCGTAAATGTCAACACCATGTGCACCAAAAAAATACCCAAAGTCCACTCAAGTTTCTTACCCCAAATAAAACCGATGCCGATAAGCACTTCCCAAAGCGCCAATAATTTGATAGCAACCACGGGCACAATGAGTCCAAACGTCAATAAATCTATCGTCATCAGCGCCAACTGCTCCGCCGGACTTACACTTGGAAAAAACTTGAGAGTTCCAAACCACACAAAGCATACGCCTAATGACATACGTAGTAAAAAAATTGCTGTATCTAACCTCATAAAAATCCTTTTACTAATTTATCTTTTTATATTTTCAAACTGTTTGCAATAGTCGGGCTCTTCTACGCCTTGTGTTAGCACTATATAATCATACATTGAGCGGTAATTTTCTATTTTTGAGTTGTCGTATTCTCCATTAGTGCCAAAGCCTATTACAACCGCTTTTTGTGCGGAATCCAAAAAGGTAATTATTCTTGGTACGCCATAATCCTTTCTCACATGCCCATTACCTGCAACCAAAAATATCTTCTTATTTTTTGCAGATGTCATAGCTGTCGCCATAGAAGCATCTTTGGCATGTTGGGCTGCTGATAGTTTTGGGATTTTTGTGGCTTCTAGCTTGCCGCAATGCCCATTGATAAGGTCTTGACTCAAAATCTTGAGTGCGCTGTCTGAATAAGGCGTAGCTTTATATAACTCCAAAAGCCTATTTGGTATTTTTTGTTCACCGTTAATAGCTATATCTCTGGCTTCGGCTTTGCTTATATTTCCTCCGATAAGTTCTACTTTGGCATTGTATAAAGCGGCAAAAAGTGGCTCGTGCATAGGCCACTTCCAACCTTTTTTATCAAAACCGCATCCATCAAGCGAGCTTTCAACAGAGTCTTTCCATGTGGCCATATGCCCAACATCCAGATGTTCTGACACAACCACAGGAGAGCTATCTGTAAAAGCGCTTATGATTTCGCCTCTTATGCGATGATGATTTGGATTATTGTGCTTTTCTCCGAGCAAAATATATTTATAGCCCGAAAGTACGGTATTTAGCTCCTTAACGCTTATTTTATTACCATTTTTTAGCTCATAAACCGCTATGTCTTCGGAGGCAAACAAAGATAAAGATGCGCCCAGGACAAATGCAGCAAAAAAATTGCGGCTATTTCGCATTTCCACCCTCCGGAACATACACGAACGAACCGTCTTTCATTCGATACGCTACGCCGGCTTTTGAGCCTTCGCCCTCGCCCATTGCGCCGCTTGCTTTGTATTTTTCTATCTTTTCTCCCTTTTTGACCACCATCTCCATAGACGGTTTACCTGGATCCGTGATTACGGTAACTTCTTGCTTACTAAACGGATTTAAAAGCGGGTTTTTTGCTACCGTAATCAAGAGTGCGGCGATAATTACCAAAAAAATATCTATAAGATTGACAACCGAAAGTATCGGGTCGTCGTTATCCGCTTCATGCAAAATTTTCATTTTTCGCCTTTTTTTAGTTTTTGTATCTCAAGCATCTCCTCTGCAAGCCATCTTTTTTTGACGTTTGAAACATAATATGTAATAGATGCCGCAATCAGCGCCAAAATAACGGCGGAAAACGCTACGGTTAGATTATCCGACACCTTTGCCAGATTGCCGTCAGATAGCGAACGAAGAGCGGGACCCATCGGTATCATCGTAGCTACTAGACCGAGCATCGGAGTCACTCTGCTTACAATTCTTGGAATCTCTAAAAGCTTATGGGCATACACGTCTATTTCATCGTCACTTGCAAACTTATTGCTATGATAAAACTCCACTAGAACATTTGCCTTGCCTCGTCTTCTTCTCAGTGATTGAACGGCAAAATCCCCCAAAAGCCAAAAAGCGTACAAAAAACAAACCCCTATCAAAAACAGCGACGGAAGCAAAAAAAACTGCCCCACCTGATACATCAAATTCTCTAATCCATTACCCATTTATTTATCCTTTTAATATTTTCTTCTATAAGCACTGGCTCCGCCGCCTACAAACGCCAAAAGCACCAACGCCATACCGTAATACACAGACTTATCGTAATCGTCGTCGTTCTTTTTGTCTTCAACTTTCTCAAGCTTGATACCTTTAACGGTATTTGACTGTTTGATAGGCTCTGTTTTTGGCTCCGGCTGTGCTTTATTTTCACTTTGAGTTTTGGCGCTTTGCGCATTTTGCAAAGCTTTTGCGGCATCCAGTCCATATCCTTTGGATACCGTTTTCATATCCGCAAACTTTTCAAACTCTGCATTATTTGTCTTGACGTCATATTTTGAAGCTAGCTCTTTGTATGTTTTTTTCAACTCGTCAACAGTTTTCGCATCAGCTTTCCAATACCCCTGTCTAGCTGCCTCCAACATCCTTTCTATACTTTGCGCCAAAGCGTGTGGGTTGTTATTTTCAAACCATTTTTTAAGCCCCAAATTGTGTTTGTCTTTTACATACACATCGACAAACTCCTGCCACTGGTCATCTCTAACTATCTCTCCTGCCGTTGCTTGCCACCCCCAAAAATTATTTACTCCGTCAAGAACTTGAAGCGTCCCTGCGTACCCCTCTTTCATTAGCCCTTCTATATAGCTTGGGTGAAAGTTTCTCGTTGCAAGCTCTTTTGCCAAAAACTTTGCCGCACTCTCCGGACGACCTGAGCCGCCGCCTCTAAGGTTTGATATATAAAGTTCAGGGGCTTTGCCGTCAAGATGTTTTACCGCAAGAGATATCCCTCCAAGATACTGAAACGGGTCATCGGTAGTGAGCATCCCGTAAAGATTGGATGTTCTGGACAGTACCGCTCCCTCTGTGCCTTTTAGATGTTCGGCATATAGGTTTACGCCTTTGCCGTTTTTGCCCCACTCAGCCTCATCCGGCCCGTATGCGTATTGCATTCTGGAGAGATATAGTTCGGCCAACTTTGCATCGCCCTCTTTTTTGCCTTTCCACGTATCGGTAGCTAGCGTCGCATCATCAAGACCTGTTCCGTATCTACCGGATTCAGATGAAAAAATACGTGTTTTTGAGGCATTCTCTGCTTCCTTAGCGTTCATACCTTTTTGCATAAGTTTTTTTTCAATATTTTTAGCATTAATATAGACTGCATTATCGGTCTCATTCGCCTCGGAAGCTATCTTGGCCGCTTTTGCCAAATTTTTCATCGTATTTGGAAAGTGATCCCTATAGAGTCCTGTTGCCGACAATACGATATCTACACGCGCCCTACCTAGTGCACCTCTGTCCATCAGTTTTACATCGGTTACCCTGCCGCCTTCATCCCATACCGGCTCAACACCCATTGCATAAAGAGCCTGCGCCTCCAAAACCCCCTGATGTCTCATAGTCTCTACCGACCATAAAGTAAAAGTCAGTTTTTTTGGATACTCGCCTTTTTGTTTTTTGTGTTCGTTTAACAGATTGGTCATCGCCTCTTTACCTGCTTCCCATGCCGCTTTTGTTGGAATCTTGGAAGGGTCAAAACCATATAGATTTCGTCCAGTAGGCAAAGAGTCTGGATTTTTGATAGGGTCGCCTCCGTATGATGTCGGAATATATTTCCCAGACAAAGCCGCCAAAAAAGCGCTACTCTCGCTTGAAGCATCAAGTAATTTATACTGCTCTTTTAATATTTCTATTCGTTTTGTCAGGTTCCCATCAAGACCTTCGGTGCTTTTGTTATTAACAACATAGTCTTTGACTATTTTGTAGGGCTTGGAACTCTCAAGTTTTTTATAGTCACCTACAAAAACTTCATCGGCTTCAGACTGATTGTCTTCTATCGACTCCCAAAACTTACTTCCCGTCATAAGTAAAAGATTGCCGATTCTATATCTCTCCTCGTCTGATTTTCCAAAAACATGCAGCCCTAGCGGTTGGGCACTTTTTGCTATTTCGTGCAAATGCATATGCAAATTATCTATAAACGATGGAAAATCTTTTTTTATCTGTTCGTTGGTAATGCCCATATCTTTATCTATTTTTTCGGCCACTACTCTTTGTATGATTGACTCTTTTATCTTCTCTTTGACATTTCCCTCATCTTGCGATATCCACGAATGAAGCTCATCGTGTATTATCGTAAGTCTATCATGCAGTCCGGCTGGAACAAATGGCGGCGTCTGGTGACTTATTACCGTAGCCCTGCCTCTTCTTTTTGTCTGCAACGCTTCGCCTATATTGTCAACGATATACGGATATATGACAGGTACGTCGCCGACGGCAAGCATCGGGTAGTCATAGACACTGAGCCCTCTTTCTTTTCCAGGTAGCCACTCTTGGCTTCCGTGAGTGCCGTAATGCACTATCGCATTAGCCGACATACTATCTTTAGCCCATAGATATACGGCAAGATAATAGTGCGACGGTGGCTCTTTGGTATTGTGATATAGAGCTTTTTCTTTTGCGCTTGCGTCATCCAATACATAAGAACGTGACGGCTGCGGCAAGATAACAGTTTTACCCAATTTTAGCCTCGGCACCACGAAGTATTTTTCACCGTTTTTGGTTATGGTCATCGGTGATTCAGCGGCCTTACCCTGTCTTAGTAAATCATTTTTGACACTAGCGGGTAGCGTGTTTAGCCATGCTTCATATTTTTTTACCGGATACAAATCGGCCAAATCATCGCTCAAAAGTCCGTCTAACAACCCTCCTCTATAGCTAGGAGCCAAAAGCCGCTGAAGCTTCTTGATAAGCTCGTCTTCTGCTAGGTTATACGTGTCGTATCCTTCATTCTTCAAAGTAGCAAGCGTCTCTATAAGACTTCTTGGAACATTCAAAAATGAAGCTGATAGATTTTTCTCTCCCGGTGGATAGTTGTAAAAAAAGATGGCGATACGCTTATCTTGATTTGCAGACGTCTGAAGCTTAATCAGGTTTAACGCCTTATTGACGACGGCATCTGCCTGATAGCTTATCGATACTGTCTGCTCATCTGATTTTCTAGTCGCAGCAGCTATTTGTATATCTGTAACACCTGCAAATTCAGCCTGAGATAGATAAAAAGGCACATCCATAAGCGCAACGCCTTGCACGTCTGCAAGCCAAAGCTCTTCACCTCCTTTTCTATAAGGCATTGCTTGAATAACAGGGATTTTCAAATTTTCAAATTCTTTTTTTCTTCCCTGCGGATTTAACATGATTTGAGTATTGATAAGCACGTTTGCCGCAACCTTACCGTCAACTTTTATCATATTCGTTATTGCTTCATTATTCATAACCGGAGTATAAAAAGCAACGGCAAGAGCCCCTTTGTCCTCTATTTTTGCTATCAAATCATCTACAAAAGCAGTCTGTTCGGCAGAAACATATTGTTGATGAATCGATATAGCGACTATCGGTTTTTCATTTACGGATAATTTTCTATACGCCAAGTACTCTTTCAAATTTGCAAAAATCGTATCTTTAACGCCAGGATAGTAGATAGCAGACTCCGGAAACACAATCGGTAAAGGTAGTTTATCTATCGACTCTTTTTTTGCAAGAAGCGATAGGGCTTTAAAAAAGTTGTCAAAGTTAGCGCTTCCACCGTTAACATAATAAGCATGCAGCTTTTCAATATCTTTTTTGGACATATTCGCACCGTCTGGATTTTTTGTTCTCATCCATACATGTGGTTTCTTTGTGCCAGCAAGCGACTGGACGGCTTTTGGTATCTTGCCTTTCACAAAATCTTCTATATGCTCCCTGGGTGTGTCAAAAAAAACAAAATCCGCCTTATCAAATAGCTTTGCATCAACGGAGCTATCAAGCTTCTCCGCAAAATAAGACTCTATGGAAATGCCATTTTTTTGTGCGGCTTTTTGTAGCTGCAAAAACTTACCCGGTTGAACCGGGCTTGCAGCGATAAAAACTGCGTTTGCAGCAAAAATATTGCCGACAAACAACAAAATTGCAATGAATGCAAACTTAATAAAAAACATCTAGCAGCCTAGAATTGATACTTTAGACTAGCGCTAAAGTTTCTACCAGGTTGACTATATGCATCGACTGTCTTGCTTGTTTTTGACAAATCCCTAACATCGCTCCAAAGAAAATATTTTTTATCAAAAATATTAAACAAACCTACGTTAACAACGGTATTCTTGCTTAGCTGATAGCTTGCGGTCAAATCCACCAACTCATACGCTTCTGGTGAGTAATAGGTCGATTCCGGATTGCTTTTTGATTCGGCATGCGTTATGGATAACTGTGACGATAATTTTTTGTTGTCGTATTTTAGGTTGACTATTATTTTTGCAGGCTCTATAGTCTCAAGCGGACTTTTATTTCCGTCTATTTTTTTATGTCCCCATGTTTTTGCATAAGCACCGCCCGCAGACCAATCTTGAATAAACGACCACTCCCCTTTTAGTTCATATCCGGATATATCCACATCACTATAATTGATAGATTGGTAAATAGTTGGGTCGCCGGCAGTGCCGCTACCACCTACTTTTACACCGCTAGCTATGAAGTTTTTATATTTGGAATGAAAAGCGCTAGCCGCATATCTAAGAGTTTTATCCGCTCCTTTTATGCCAAACTCATAAGAGTCGCTTGTCTCTGGTTCTAGGTTTGGATTTCCAATCGCTTTGTAGTTTGAAGTTAAATTAGTGGTACCGCCGTTCACGTTTGACGCTGTAGGAGCCCTAAAACCTCTTGAATATTGGGCGTACATATTTGCAAGCTCGTTTTGCTTCCACATCAAACCAAATTTAGGAGATATAGCAGAATCAGAAAGGCTAGTAACAGGCTCCGTATTATTTATTCTATATAAGGCATCTGCTTTCGGGTCAAGTTTGAAACTGTCATACCTGACGCCCGGAATCAATGCAAGCTTACCTATGCTTATCTCATCTTGCAAATACACACCTACTAGGTCATAGTCGGTATCCGGAAAATTCTTTTTTGGAGCAAAAGAGTTTGACCCCGCCGTGACTTTAACACCGTTGAGTAAATTGGCTCCGCCGTTAAAAACACTTATTTCACTTCTGGATAAATCTATACCGTAAATGATTCTGTTTTCAACAATGCTACCGAAATTACTCTCCCCCTGTGCCTGCAATCCATATGTATTTTCGCTATAAGTATTTTCTCTCCATCTAGTATTCCAACCCGTAGTATTACTTCTAGCTTCAAATCCATACTGCTTATTTTCGGACTCTTGATAGTATGCACCAATTTTGGCTTTTTGAATTAGTGGGTTTTTTAAATCTTTATACTCATAATCCACCCTGAAAGCATCTCTTCTAATATTTTCTTTAGCGTCTACGTTTGTTGTAGTCAGATATAATGAGTCCCCGTAAAGCGTATAGACATCGGTATCTACGCTTCTACGCAAAGATTCAACGCTAAGTTTGTAACTATTTATATTATCCGCCCTATAAAGCACCTTCCCGAGTAGATAGCCGGATTTGGTCTCTTGCGGATTATTGCTAGTTCTTAAGTTGCTTTTTGAGTCATTGCCGCCTTTTGTATCAGTCTCATGCCCCTCTTTGAAACTACCGAGTATTAAAGTCTCTATTTTTCCAAACCTGGCTGCATATGACGGAACAAATGAAAAACTTTTATCCGCAGATGAATAAGCAAACTTAAAAGAGCTTTGCTGAGGATTGCCAAGCGTCAACAAGTCGGATGGATCCTTTGTTGCAAAACTAACAGCTCCGGCAAGACCGTCACTTCCGTACATTGTAGATGCCGCCCCTCTTAATATCTCAACCGTTTTATAAGCCTCCATATCAACATAATCGCCTCTACCACTAGAAAACGGTCCGCTAGAATATGCTTGCGGTATTCTCATACCGTCAGTTTGCATAAGAACTTGATTTCCTTCAAGCCCCCTAATATTAATCCCTTCATTCCCTCCGCGCCCAGTATTATAATATGCAGCGGACGCCCTATTTGGCTGAAACCTTACCGATACGTCAGGCTCATACCTGAACAGATCTTTTATATCCGTGACCATCTCTTTTTCTATCTTTTCAGAGTCTATGACGCTAATGCTAGCCGGAACTTCGTTTACGTCTTGTTCAGTTCTTGACGCCGATATTGTGATTTGCTTGAGAGTTGTAGTATTGGAATCGCTTTTTTTTACATCAGATGCATAAGATACGCACTGCGATAGCAAAAGCATTGAAGCCGTAACACTTATTTTGAGCGAGCTGCCTCGTTTCATATTTTTCCTTTTTAAAGTAAATATGGCTGGCTACACGCTCAAAAAAGCTTTTGCTGGCTATTTATATTTGTTTATTTTGTAAGAATAAGCTTATTTTCTCTGGTTATCCTAAGAATATATTGCTGTCCTTCGTGTTCGATATACACAAAAGAGCTTTTACCGAAGATGTCCGTACTGCTAATTACATGCGGCTTTGGATCATTGGAAGAGCCGATAAGAGGGCATCTATCGTTTTGATTGCTGCTCATCTTATGCTCCTTTTTCCAAATTAAAATCAACAGGCACATTAACCCACGATACTATCGACACATTTCCCCTTTTTGCCGGTGCAAAACGCCAGTTTTTGACTGCTCTCATGGCGCACTCGTCAAGTCTATGAAACCCCGAGCTCTTACCAAGCTGCACATGTCCTGCCGTACCGTCCGGCATTACCTGTACTTTTAGCATCACGGTTCCCGTTTCGCCAAGGCGCCTTGAAATTGAAGGATACGGCGGAATTGGATTTTTCAAATAATCAGCCGTATAACTTGCAGGGGTCTCTTTTTCTTGTTTTGGCTCTACGCTTTTGTGCTCATCCGTCTTCATATTACTTGCTGCGGCAGGCGCATTTTCTTGTTTTACAACAGGCTCTGTTACGCTTTTTGTGTTATTTTCAGCCTGTTTTATCGGCAATACATTTTTTTGTATATCTTGTTTGGGCAGAGGCTTGGCATTCTCTTTTGGCTTTTGTTTTTGCGGCTGCTTCTGTGGTTGCGACGCTTTATTTTCCTCTATTGCCACATTCGACAACGATATACTCATTGGCAAAGCCGTATTTATATGTTTCACGTCGTCTCTTAACCAAAAGGCGGCTAGCAAAAAACAATGCAGCGCAAAAGAGACCAAAATAAACTTCGCATTATCAATTCCTGAGCCTCTAGCGGCTAGCAAAACACTAATCATGTTCTTTTGCCACAATCGATATTTTTTCGACCCCATGCCCCTTGAGCACATCCATCACAAACACAAAGTCCTCAAATGCGCTTTTCTTATCCCCTCTTATCGAGACTATATCCTCTTTTGTTAAGGAGGCAATTTTTTGAGTCAACACCTCTTTTGTCACAGCTTCTCCTCTAAAATAGAATTCGCCGCTTCCTACAATAGATATATCTACGCTTTTCGGCGGTAGTTTTTCGACACTTGAAGCATGCGGTAAATCAAGCTTTATCTGCCCCGCAGCTACAAAAGTCGAGACAGTCAATACTATCGCCAAAAGCACAAGTACGACATCTATGAGAGGAACGACGTTTATCCCCTCTACTCTCTTAAGCCCTCGCATCTTCCCATTTTCCCATCAATAAATCTACTTTTCTAAGACAAGCTCCATATATCATTGTCGAGGGTATTGCCACCAAAAGCCCTAAAGCGGTTGCTTTAAGTGCAAGGGAAAGACCTATAACAACTTTGGAAGGCTCAAGTCCGCCTAAATTTCCTATCTCATAAAAAACAACCATAATTCCGGCAACCGTACCGAGTAGCCCGATATAAGGAGCATTTGAACCGATGAGAGATATTGCGGAGAGATTTTTTGTCAAATCTGCCTCTGCTTGATTTTTTGTGGAATATCTAGATAAATCAACAGAACTATAAAAAAGCACTCTTTCTATCGCAAGTCCAAAAGCCACTACGCTCATAAGGCTTAGAACCCCCAAAGTGCCGTAGTCAACAATATCTTTTAAATATTCCATTGCTCTTCCCCTAAGTATCGATAATTGATTTCAAATTTAGTTGCGCATTCTATCAACAAAATCTCATTTTGTCAAGAATATTGATTTCTATTTTCATATTTTATTCCATAGCCTTTATTAGTTGATTTTGTTTAGAATTGCATAAAGGATTTTGGATGCAAGAACTAAAAAATATAGTCAAAAAAAGCGGGGAGCTATTCAAAAAAGGTTTTTTTGAAAATAAACAAATCACATACAAAGGAACGGTAGACCTACTAACCGAATACGACGTGGCAATAGAGCGGGAATTAACAGCGGCTCTTGACGGATTTGGGTACGAGATAGTCGGCGAAGAGAGTTGGCAAGGCGGCAATCTACCAAAGAACGCAATATTCATAGACCCGATAGACGGAACGACCAATTTTGTCCATCAGATTCCGTTTTGTGCTATATCAGTCGGTGTCTGGGAAAATGGCAAACCAAAATATGCGGCAGTTTATAATCCGATATTAGAAGAGTTTTTCTGGGCCGAATCGGGCAAAGGAGCATATCTCAACGATGAACAAATAAACGTATCTACCGAATCTGAACTACAAAAGTCACTTATCGCCACCGGTTTTCCGTACACAAAAGCAAAAGCAGGAGAAGACTTTCTTTGGGTGCTAAAAAAAATGGAGCGAGTACTGCCCTACACGAGAGATGTTCGCCGTCTTGGTGCCGCATCCATTGATTTATGCTACACCGCCAAGGGGGTTTTTGACGCATTTTATGAGATAAATCTCAAGCCTTGGGATACGGCGGCGGGTGCACTTATTGTTACGGAGGCCGGAGGCAAAATATCAGATGAAAACGGCGGAGAGTTTGCTCTTACATCCAAAGGCGTAGTGGCAAGTAGTGCAAATATTCACGATAATTTTCTAAAACTGCTAAATGCGACTCGTTAATTCTCCCATAACAAAACTAGAGGTGTTCGGCAGAAAGTGGCTAATCAAACGAGATGACCTATTGGATGTCGCAATCAACGGCAATAAAGCCCGAAAGCTATATAGATTTGCCGCAAACGGCTTTGGCGCTAAGACTATTGCAAGCTACGGTGGAGCGCAAAGCAACGCCATGTACTCTATCTCCGCAATGGCAAAATCACAAAATGTAGAATTTATTTATTACACCAAAAAGCTTCCTAGCATTCTGAAAAATTCGCCCTCAGGCAATCTAAAAGCCGCATTTGCAAACGATATGCAACTAATAGAATTAGAGCACGGTGAGTATGAAACAAAGATAGAAGAACTTTTGGCTGACAATAAATCAGACACACTTCTTATCCGTCAAGGAGGAGCCGATGAGTACGCAAGAGACGGGCTTAAACTTTTGGCTGATGAGTTAAATGAGTTTGCACGCTCACAAAATCTCAAAAATCCGATAGCTGTCACAAGTAGCGGTACAGGCACGACGGCAGGATATTTATCTGAATATCTTGATTTTGAATGTCTTACGACACCTTGCGTCTCAAACGGCGAATTTTTGTATAGAGAATTTGAAAGACTTGGAGTGACAAAAAAACCTAGTATCATAGAGACAAAAGAGAAGATAGCTTTTGCCGCACCGCATCCAAAGCTTTTGAATATCTATAGAGAGCTTTTGGATGCGGGGCTGGAGTTTGACCTTATATATGATGTAAAGTGCTGGCTTGCGATAGTTGAAAATATTGAGTACTTTGAGGGGCGAGATGTGATATTTATACACTCCGGCGGAGTATTGGGCAATGAAACCCAACTCGCCAGATATGCGCACAAGGGGCTTTTTTAGACTTCTACACGGCTTTCTATACTAAGTCCAAAGCCGGATATGCCTACAAACTCTTTGTTTTTGGAGTGCGTAAGTAAATTGATTTTTTTGATGCCGAGGAGCCCTAATATCTGCGCACCTACTCCAAACTCTTTTACCTCTGAATTTTCAGGGTGGCTTGCGTCGACAAATATTATCACCCCGCCCTCTTTTGCCAACAAATCCACACTTCTAATAAGAGATGAAAATCTAGCCTCATTTGAAAGCAGTTCAATATCGGTAGATACATTGTTAAACCTTACGTTTGCGCTCTCTTTTGGTGCGCCGAACACAAAAGCGGTATGCACTTTTCCGCTATGGTCTTCAAAGCTTTTTTTGACAGCCTCTCTACTCATAAAGCTCGAGCTTTCAGAGCTTATCTCTCTGACTAGTTTTTCTCTTTTGAGGCGATACTCTATGAGGTCGGAGACAAAGACTATCTTGAGATTGTGTTTTGCGGCGAAGATTTCAAGGTCATCTCGTCTCGCCATAGTGCCGTCTTCTTTCATTATCTCACATATAACGCCAGACGGATATACACCCGCGAGTTTGCATATATCTACAGAACCCTCAGTATGTCCGGTACGCACAAGCACCCCACCGTCTTTTGCGATAAGCGGAAATATATGCCCCGGTCGCACCAAATCATCCGGTTTTGTATTTGTATCGGCAAGGAGCTTTATCGTATCGTCTCTCTCGTATGCGGATATTCCCGTTGCGCACCCTTTTGCGTCCACCGATACGGTAAAAGCCGTCTCATACGAAGAGCTATTTTTTGCCACCATAGGTGCAAGCTCCATTCTTGCGGCATCTTCTCTCGTTATCGCCACACATACAAGCCCTTTTGCTTCTGATACCATGAAGTTCACTTTCTCAGGTGTTGAAAATGCTGCCGCATAGACCAAATCCCCCTCATTTTCCCTATCTTCATCGTCCATCATAACGACCATATTGCCCTTTTTTATCTCTTCTATAGCTTCCAAAACTCTATTGATAGGCATCATTTCTCCGTTTGCTCATTTATTAATACGAAATTTATCGTTTTTTAGTTGACAAAGCGGTTAAGTTGTGCTAGAATTACGGCCTCAAAAGTGATTGGGGTATCGTCTAGCGGTAGGACAGCTGGTTTTGGTCCAGCTAACCGAGGTTCGAATCCTTGTACCCCAGCCACCTTAGTGTTTTCCTTGGTCACCGCAGGATGGAGCAGTCCGGTAGCTCGTCGGGCTCATAACCCGAAGGTCGTAGGTTCAAATCCTACTCCTGCAACCATAACACCCTTAATTTATCGGGCTTCTTAACACTTTGCTGTTAACTTCTACTATAAAATTAACAAATAATTCTTAAAACTTTTTAAATACTAACAAATAAACTTTTATTCAAAAACAGACCGCACGACTTTGGTTAAATCTTCTCTACTACCTCATTGCTTTTTTTACGAAATACTGAAACAATCGTATCAATGTGGGTTGATGTTTAATATGAGACTTTCTGCATAATCTTTTTTTGAGCTTTTGAGCTTCGATGTTATAAGGCTTTGATAGTTTAAAAGTCGCATTATTTTTGACAGTTGCATGTGTAAGTTTTTTTGCACATTTCTACACTTTTCTTCCACATCCAAAAATCAGTATAAAAAACGAGTATGTACCTATAGTGTCGAAGTGTTTGTGTTTTGTGATTTAAAATTTGTGATTGTTGTAGGATTGGAGAAACGGACACGCACTAACGGACATTTTTAGACTAACGGACAACTAACGGACATTTTTGACTTAGGGACATACTTATAGACAAAAATTAAATAGGTTCCGCATCAATTCCCATTTGTGATATTAGTTTTTTCGTCATACTATCAACAATATCTTCGGGGATATTATTTTTATATTTTTGAAGCCACCCTGTAAAATATAGCAGAGCACCATATTTTCCTTTATCTGTTTTTGCTTTTTCCAACCGCACAAGCGCTGCCGACATTTTTACATCAATAAGTTGTATATAACAATTTCTAGCCATGTTTTCTACAATATCCAACATGGTTTTGCTTTGTTCAATAAAACCATATGCAGACTCTAGCTCTTTGCAATTTCCCCTGCAAACAGACACTCTTGAGATGACAGTATCTATATTTTTGCTTTTATAAATAATCTGTAAACTCTCGGTATATATTTCAATAATTCTCAGCACAAGAGGTGTATCATCAATCTTACATCTAAATATAATTTCTAAACCTTCAATCTCAACGGTTATATTATTATGTGTTGAAAACAATGGCTCATCTTGTTTTTTCTGTATTTTAGGAGATAAGTTACCTTTTGTCTTACCGGCTTTACCTTTTGGTAAAAAAATATATCCAAACATAACAGACATAACAGACATAACGACTATAAATAAAATAACATCCCAATATTCTTGGAGAAGAGACAAAAAACCAATTAGCACTACAAAGAAGACTATATATTGAACCATTATTAAAGACCTCCGATTCTCTTCTTTAAGATGTTTTTTGAGACTTGCCCCCAATACCCGATAGATTGCCGCCTAGCGGATTTGTCATTGTCTCATACTCTAGCGCATCGGCTAGTATGCGATGGAAGTATATATCTTGCTTATCCTCTGGGAGTTTGCGGAGCGATTTTATTATTTGGCGTTCTTTTTCTGTTAAGCCGTCACCTGTGTTTTGATGTGACATAAGTCTTATTTTTAACTCTATTTTGTCTGGGATTTTATCTCTGACTATCCATTTATCTAGAGTTATCTTGCTAACTTCAAGCTTTTTTGCCAACTCTACATCAGTTTTTAAACCCCATTGAACCTTTATTTCGTCGAGCTTCCCTCTTGCAGACACAATAAATACCTCCCAGTTTTTTAAAAAAATAAGACAAAAGTCTTGACAAACAAAGACAAATGTCATATACTAACATCAACTTTTAAAGATTTTAAACAAATTAAACAAAAAGTTTTGTTTTGAGCTTTTAAAGTTTGGGCGAGAGCCTGTCCCCGAGTCGGGGCAAATGACTGACACGACGACAAATCGTGGTTAGAGTCTAAGGGGTTGCCACCATATAGCAGATTTTAGAGTTTTTTGAGTGGGTATAAACCTAACTCAAAAAGGATGCTATATGTCACTTGAACATGAATATCAAAAATTTCGTGAGGGGCAAAAAGAGGAAAAAGAAAAGCTTGATGTAAAACACAAAAAAGAAGCTAGAGACTTCTACTTAGTAGTGTTGCAAAACACTAAATATACAAAAATTGAAAGACAGGCACTGGTATAAAAATATGCAGGAGACTCAATATTAATAGAGTTACTAACAGAGCTACTTCCATCTTCAAAAATATAAATACAAAAAACCACCCACTCAAAAAACTCTAAAAAAAATTGTCCATTTTTCATTTTCAGACTGTATCTACATATAAACAAATATCAACAATAAGGAGGTAGTGCATGAATATACGAGAAGAGATATGGAAGCGAGGGTATAGCCTTGCGGGATATGCACGGTCACGGGGCTTGGATGAACACAGCTTGCATAAAGTGCTAAACGGTGAACAGTTGGGGCGACGAAGAGGTCAGGCGCAGGAGTGTATCAAAGCGCTATTTGACGATGGATTGTTACCGCAAGAGCATCCTATGTATGAGTCGCTTGCGGCTCAGGCTAAGGAGACGGTGTAATGTGGATGTGGGCGAAAGAAGCAGCTGAACAAAAGTTGATAGATATGAGCTATGAGGCTGTAGGAAAAGCAGTGCGTCGGCACGAAAAAGGCGGTAGAGAACCTCCGTATCAATATAGATATGTAGAGGGGATGGGTAGAGGTGGCAGGAAGCTAGAGATATATATAGATGAAGGAGAAAAAGAGGATGGAACAGCAGACGGAAACAAAATGCACTTGCGGCAAACGGAGAAAAAAGAGCCTAGTAAATCCGTCGACAGGCGAAACAATATGGTCTTGCCCGTGCGGAGGGAATGTAAAAATAATACCGCCAGTGCAACCACCGAGTCATCTCAAGCCACAAACGCCAAATACCTAGCCGCAACAAAAGAAGAGCAAGCGGAGGCGCTGCGTAAAGCTCAGCTCTGCGAAGCATTCCTCAAGCGGGATAGAGGCACGACTTTTGAGGCTTTTGCAAAGAGCTTTGAGGGTCTGCCGTCTCGTGGGCAGTTTTTCAAATGGCTTTCGCTCTTCAAGCAAGGGCGTAAGAGCGGAGCGGTGCTAGACGCTTTCATCGACGAGCGAGGGCGACCGAAAGGGAGTGGGAAGTTGACTGCGGCTATGAAGGAGATGTGTGAGAGGTTTGTGTTGCGCTCTGACATTCACGCCAATATGAACGGTATATATGAGAATGTAAAACACTCTTTCAAAGAGGCGACGCCAAGCTATGAGACTATAGTGCGCTATATCAACAATTTCAAAGAGACAAACGCACAGCTCGTAGCTTTCGCCACCAATCCCGATAAAGCGAGAGGCAAATATCGGGCGGCATTCGGCAATATGAGTATCAAAGCCAAACACAAAAACCACTATGTCGAACTTGACGGTACTCCAGCGGACATCATCACAGCGGACGGTAAGCGTCCGGCTATCATCGGCGCAATAGATGTGTATAGCCGCCGTGTCGTGATAACGGTGGAAGAGAAGACGAACAGCTACGCTCTGAGCCGCAATCTAAGAGCGGTGATACTCAAGCTCGGAATTCCTGAGATAGTCGTTACCGATAACGGGCGAGACTACAAATCAAACCATTTTGAGAGCGTACTTATCAATCTTGGTATTGAAAAACAAGAGGTCGAGCCGTATGCGGGGTACAAAAAGCCGCATATTGAGCGGTTCTTTGGGACTATGACCAGGGAGCTGTTTCGTGAGATAGAGGGTTTTTGCGGTCACGATGTGGCTGAGCGGCAAGGGATACGAAATATGCTGACCTTTGAGCAGCGGCTAGAGGCGAAGCGAAAGTGGAGAGAGCAAAAGTATACGCAAGGCTCATTCGTCAAGGCTCTACATGACGAGGGAGCGCAAATCTTCATACCGCTGACCCGTGACGAACTAGCGCACTGGGTGCATGGATGGGTGGAGGCTATATATGAGCGGCGTGTACACGGCACGACGAAAGAGACCCCGCTAGATAGGTACAAAAACGACCTTATGCCAGCACGAACGGTGTTTGACAAGCGCTCACTCGACATCTTGCTAGGTGAACGGCTCGAATACACGGTGGGCAAGAAAGGCATCGTAATTAAGCGAGACGGAGTAGAGGCGCAATACGCCGCAAAAGAACTCATAGAACTCATTGGCGAGAAGGTGCTTGTGGTACTCGGCGAAGATATGGGAACGATAGTGGTCTACCGACACGATATGAGCTTCGTATGTGAAGCTACAGACTATAGCCTAGAGAATATAAGCAGGGAGGATAGCAGAGAGTATCAAAGACTCATGCGAAAAGCGGAGAGCGATAAGCTTAAGACGGTGCGTAAGGCTGAAGAGGTAGCGCAAACGCTTGGCGACCCAAGTATCAAAGATAGGATTGAGGAGCAGATGCAGTCGATGGGTATAGATGTGAGACCGACGGCGAAGGTGAGAGCCAAAACGGTGCTAGATGAGGTAAAAGAGAGGCCGAAAGAGCCTGAGATGTTAAACGGCAGACCTATATTCGCATCTGATTTTGAGTGTTTTGTGTGGGCTATCGAAAACAGTAAAGAGGGGGTTTTTAAAGATCTGATCAAAGAGCGCAAAGGTATATATGAAGCGGCTGTAAGAGAAGTTGAGAGAAAGAAAAAGGCAAGTTAAACAGTCGTTTATCCGACCGACACGAGTGGCGGTCAAATAAGCGTCCGACAACGCTTAAATTTTAATTCCAAGGATTGCCATGAAAGAAAAATTTATTGAGACCAGAAATTATATCAGATTGATGGAGTCTTTTGCAAGGCTCAAAAATCTGCCAAAAACAGCGCCGAAAATCGGTCTAGGCTTTGGAAACTTCGGTCTAGGCAAAACATTTGCGCTAGAGCGTATAACGGCTAATGAGAATGTAGTGCTAATGAGAGCCGCACAGGTATGGAGTAAAAAGAGCGTATTGGAGCAGTTATGTGGTGAGCTTGGGCTTGCTACTACAGACGGTCCGGCAAGGATGTATGATAGGGCTGTAGATGAGCTACGCCGTGAGCCTAGACCCATCATTATAGATGAGGTCGATGCGATACTTAGGGGTGATAAATACACTGTATTAGAACTCTTCCGTGATATACACGACGAGACGGGCATTATCGTCTTTATGATAGGGATGGAAGAGGCAAACGCCAAGCTCAAACGCCATAGGCATTACTACTCTAGGGTTGTCGAGTTTGTCGAGTTCAAGGTTATCGGGAAGGATGACTTAGAGAAGTTTTGTGAACTATCAGACATCAAGATAATGCCATGCCTCATCGACTATTTTGTGACTAAATATCCAAACATACGTCAAATACGTGTGCTTCTAATACGTCTTGAGGATGCGGCAAAGAGAAATACTATCAAGGAATGTGATGAGGCGACTTTTAGAAAATTAGGAATTGAAAATGTTGGAAGGGAATGATAGACCACTGATATTTAAACACAAAGTGACTAAAAAACAACAGATGTGGAACTATATGCGCCGAAACCATAGCTTTCGAGTAGGCGATGTGATGTCTGTTTTGGACTTGAGCTTGAAATTTTGTAAGCAAGTGCTTTGGTATCTCTCGGAGACCGGATATATAAGACTAGAAAGCGATGCGCAAAGCTACTCAGATCGTCTGTATACGTTAGTCAATGACACTGGCATCAAAGTGCCGAGTATGATAGGCAATAAGCTCTATGACTACAACACTGACAAAGAGTATGAGATATATACACACTCTTTCGCCGGCACGGAGACTCTTGTCATGCTTTCTATTGCACCGGAGGGGTCGAGAATATGTGAAATCGTAGAGAGTACCAAACTGCCTCGCAGTACAGTCGGCTATTATCTCAAGAAGCTCTTGCAAAAACGCCTCATCCGCAAGGCTCCAAAAAACAAATACGAGAGGTGTAGACAATGACAAATGAGGAGCTGCTAATAGAGGCGATAGACAACTGCGGTTCAGTATCTGAGCTCGGACGGCAGATAGGCGTAAGCAAAACGACGCTCTCTCAAATCCAAAACGACAAATATCCAAATCCGACACATATATACAACAAATTGAGAAAGAAGTTTGGGTATTTGATGAACACCACAGTGATGTGTCCTGGACTTGAGCATGAAATACATAGAGAAGTGTGCCGCAAATACGCAAAGGCACAAAGAGACGGCAAGAGCATAAGCGGGGCAAGCTTCGCACTAGCATCGATAAAATGCCCGTATTGTCCCATAAATCAGGAAAAATAAGGAGAGAAAATGAGAAGTAAGAAATCAAAAAAGTGGATAGTAGACAAGGTTATAAAACCGCTACGTCTTTGGCTTTTGAATATTAACTATAGGTGGACGAGATGATAATAAAAATGAGCGAAGATAGAAAACTTGTAGGCATAGAGCTCTCGGCGAACGGTAGGGATAAGTTTTATGCTAACAGTAGTTTTGCAACCTGTACTATGCCGATGGAAGAGTTTTTGGATGAATTAGAGAGGCTTGGGCTCGTCGCTCCTAGGGCAAAAACGACGGAGCACCAAGCACAAGGACTACTAAACGCAGAATGGTTGGGAGTCGAAGATAGTAAGGCTAGCGGATGTGGGAGCCGATAACTGGTGACCCTCTCGGGTTGGCAGCATTGTTGGCGGCGATAGCAGTAGTGGTAACGCTTTTCGATAGAGGTATCGAATAATTACAATAGGAGAAGAGAGATACTTGTAATACCAATGGAGAATATGGATATAGGAGGATAAGAGGGACGGCCCCTCTTTGACACTTCGATATAAAGTGGTTCAACGTGGTTAGACATAAGGTTATAAGGACAGATGACAGAGACAATCAAAATGAGAAATATATTATTTTGAGAGTTGATAGTGGATATAGGCTCCGATACTTATGCGGAAATGACAGCATTTATGCAAGATGTAGAAGGTAGGGCAAATGCCAAAAATGAACGATAGAGGATGGTGGATAAATCGACAAGGCGCGGCGGTTCACCCAGACCTAGTCAAGGTAACTGATAAGATAAAAGACGAGATGGTGGAGAAGCTACTAGGGCGAGCGGACGAGGTAAGCGCTGTGATTACCGCTTTTAAGCAAGAGGCAAATGCACAAGTAGACTCATACTTCGCTCTTCTACTTCAAAACTATGAGGTGGATGAAAAATCAAAATCCAAAAAAGGCAATCTAAGCCTAGAGAACTTCAGCGCTACGGCAAAGGTAGAGATACGCATCTCAGAGACACTTGCTTTCGATGAAAGGCTACAAGTGGCGAAGCTCAAAGTAGATGAGTATCTCAACGATGTCACGAAAGACTCAATACCGGAAATCAGAGTGCTAATCAGCAAGGCGTTCGATGTAGACAAAGAGGGCAAAGTCGACGCAAAGAAGATATTTGCACTCAAGGCTTATGAGATAACAGACCCACGCTGGGTGCAGGCGATGGAGATAATAGACGAGGCGAAGCAGGTTTCACACACGAAGCCATATATACGCTTCTATACTAGAGCAAGCGTCGAGGACAAATACGAGCTTGTGCAACTTGATATAGCGGGGGTTTGAGATGTCAAAAATAAAAGACGAGACAAAGAGAATAACGGTGACGCTTGAAATAGAGCTAGATGAAGACGGTGTTGAAGATTTGAGAGAGAGCTACGACGGCGATATGAAGTTGTATTTTGCGGCAGAGCTGTCTATGGATATGGATGTAAAAAATATCCTTGAAATAGAAGAATTTGGAGAGTAGGCATGGCAGATTTTAACACAGCGTATAAGCTGACAAAAGAGGGTAATGAGGGCGGATACGACAACAATCCGAACGACACGGGCGGTGAGACGATAGACGGCGTGAGCCGCAACAACTTCCCAAACTGGGCGGGATGGCAAACGGTAGATGCTGAAAAAGCAAAAGGCGGTGATTTCTACGCAAGGCTAAAGGTAAATAACGAGTTTCAAGCTCTCGTCAAGGCGTGGTACAAAACGGAGTTTTGGGACAAGATGAGGCTAGATGATATGAAGTATCAGGCTCTAGCAAATGAGCTGTTCGACACGGGTGTAAATATGAACTGGCCAAAAGCCGCAGAGTTCTTGCAAATATCACTCAATGCTTTCAATAAGCAAGGCAAAGACTATAAGGATATCGCAGAGGACGGCCACATCGGTATAGGTACACTCATGGCGCTTGAGGCATATATGGCAAAAAGAAATGACCTACCGACCTTACTAAAGGCTCTCAACTGCCTACAAGGTGCAAAATACATAGAGCTATCAAGAGGCAGACAGGCAAATGAAGAATTTGCATATGGATGGGTAAAAAATAGAGTATCGCTTTGATTTCACAGAAAGCCCAAAAACGGGCTTTCGATGGAGTCGATCCAAAAAAGGAGGTAAGAATTTGAGTAAGTTGCATTTTTTGGAGTCTAAAGCGGTCGATATAGACGCCCTCCGTAAGACCGATGAACGGCAAGAGCTGATAGCCGGAATGATATGGGAACGCTCTATAAACATCATATATTCTATGCGAGGCGTCGGTAAGTCTAGGCTTTCGATGGCTATATCGTCTCATCTTTGCGGTATGGGGTTTGAAAACATATATCTTGATGTCGACAACGGCGTGGATATTGTAAAAGAGAGAGGGCTTGATAAGCATATCGAAAAGCTAAAACCAAGACTAATCTACATAAATGCAGATAGCTTTGACGACCCAAAAAGCGGGATAGCGGAGCTGCTCGAAGAGCTGAGGTCTAAGGCGGTCGGAGACTTCTTTAAAAACATCTGCGTCGTCTTTGATACGCTTGCCTTCTTTCTTGATGGCGGTATATATGATGAGGGTAAAATCAATAAGATAATGAGCCTAGCCAAAGCGATACGAAGAGCAGGAGGTACGGTAATCATTTTGAACCATAGCACCAAAAACGGTGAAACGATGAAAGGCGGTGGCTCTTTGGCTGATGCTGTCGACACAGTGTTTGCTGTAAAGAATGTAGGCGGGCACTCTGAGTCAAAAACACATCTTATCGTCACCCCTGAAAAATTCCGCCTAAAGGTAAGAGGGACCGGATGGACTATCGACCATGCCACTTTAGAATTAGCAGAGCTTGACCCTGTGATAGCTTCCATGAGTGAAGCAGAGTGTGAGTTTTGCGATAGAACAAGAGCAGAGCTAACCAAAGAGCCACTCTCGCAAGGAAAGCTACTATCAAGAGCAGGTAAAGAAGCAGCTGACCGTACTGCGCTTGAATGGCTCAATAAACACAATGGCAGATTTTGGCAGCACACCCGAAAGGGTAAGCAAAAAATCTACAATAAACTGTAGATACAAATGATACAAATGTACAACTGTTCTGTATTTACGGGCTTCAATAGTTGTAAACGGTTTTCATTTGTACATTTGTAATGATTGTACAAGGGTAAAAAATGACAACAAACCAAATAATCTACAGAAAACAGCTCCTCGCCAAAATCCATCAAATCCCCTTTGTAAAGCAAGCAAAAGCCGCTGAAGGCTGGGAAGACTGGCTAAAAGAGCGATACGGCGTGACGAGCAGCGCAAAGCTATCAATAGACGAGCTAGATAATCTTTTAAACATTTTAAACGATCGTGAGAGTGAAGCTAAGATAGGCGGCTCTAGACCTAGAGACGAGAGCAAGGCGACAGATAGACAGATAACAGCGATGGTGAGTGTATGGAGAGAAAGGGCGCATAATCCTAGCGAAATGGCTCTACGCTCTTTCGTGGAACGTATCATAAAGCGAAAGCCGCTACATCTAGAGCAGATAACAAAGCTAGAGGCTACAAAAATAATAACCGCAATAAAAAGACTTTGAAGAGGACTAAAAGAATGATATGCCCCAAGTGTGCTAGTAATAAAACAGAAGTGATAGGAACCGTAAAGGGTACGGTGAACGAACGGTTTCGTAAATGTCCAAACTGCGGTTTTAGCTTTCAGACGGTCGAAGCTGTACGCTTTGACGACTATTGGCGAGAATACGCAAAAGATACCTTGTCGACAAATGAGAAAGCTTTTCCAGAGATGAAATATACAAAAGAAGAATAGTGCAAAACAAAGAATTTAAGATGCTTAATATTATTCTAACCGTATTGTCTTCTGTGCTTATCTATTGCTGCTATAAAAATGGGAAGGGGTCGATTTCTTCCCTTCCCCAAATACTCCAGCAGTCTTAGGCGGCCAGACATCACTCACTCTTCTGAGGTTAATTGTGAGCGAATTTAAACGTGTATTAAACACGGTCTAACTGTGTGGCATCTCGTCCGCACTTATCTCTTCGCCGTACTCCGGTACTGTTTCACCCTCGCAATATGCCGTTTCACTCCCAATAAGATCTCTCTTAATTAGCTTAACCTCATGTGTGCCATCATCTTTTATATGATAGTCGCCCGTAAAATTGAATTTATAAAACATTTTTATTTCCTTATTTTGTGTAATGAATCGTTACATATCCAGTCGCAGAAGACCAATCATCTCCAGCAATGAGTCTAACAGCCGAAGCACCTCTATTAACATATGCGTTTAACCCACCAGCATTACCTGTTGTATATAGTTGTGGAATACTATAAAAGCCGTAAGGATGTATGCAATGACTTCCGGAAGCATTGACAAAATATGTATAAGAATTATTAAAATTGGGGATAGCTACATCTTTGATTGTTGCATTTGGCATTGCCCCACAGTATATCCTCATGCCATACACCTGCTTCCCATCAATAATTTTAGGCACTAAATACTCAACGCCAGTTGTTATATTTTCCACACTACCAACTAGAGCCACAGGAGAAGCAACTGTATCTGTGGTTTTGGTATAAAGAATAGTTATGTAGCAAGAAGTTAGCGCACTTAAATCACTAAAACTGACACAGTTCACATTAGTTTGGGTCACTGCCCATCTTGGAGATGAAGAATTTGGCAAATAATTGTAGTATATTGCAAAAAACGTATCAGAAAAAGGGATATAGCTTTTCCCTAAATCTATAAAAATAGTCTCTGCATTAGCAATATTATGTGCCACATTTTTAGATGTATTATTTGGCAGTGTGCCGAAATTTATTGTTTTTTTATATAGTGGCTTACCATCTGTCCATCGCTCCGAAGTCAGTACCTCACTTGTAGAATACGCCGGAAGCTCGGAAGTACCGACTAGTGAGATATTACCAATGCCTGAGATATCTTGCATATTGATAGTCTTGAGCTGGTGCGTATGACCGATGACAGCGTATACACTATCATGATTATGTCCAGCATCCGCCTTTGCATTTAGGGCATTTTGTAGTCCAGCGATATTGCCTATGCTTAGTGTGTCCAGTGTCGCACGATTCAGCTCTATAAAGTCCACTATCTCTTGCAATGTGTCGAGATTTACATTGTCGCTATTTAGTAGCGTAGTTAGATTGTTAATTAGCGTCTTTAGGGCTTTGCCTTGCGCCGCCGACAGGGGCTTGGTTGCATCCGTACTATCCAATGCGTCTATAACATCAGCAATAGCTAGTTTTGTGGCAACGATAGCGTCTATCTGTTCTTTTGTGTAACAGCCGCATGAATCAATCATACCTTCGCATCCCTCAGGATAATTTATATTGACGTTTGTACAAAATTGCATTTTAGAAAACCTCCGTATTTGTTTTTTATTTGTTTAGATGCAGTACTTTCTTTTAAAGCAGTACTGCTATCAACTCATTCTGCGTACCAAATCCTCCAAAGCTAGCTATTAAAGCTATCTCTTCTGTGCTTATCTCTTTGCCGTACGGTAGTCATCCGTGAAAAACATTTTATTTTCTTATTTTGTGTAATGCAGGATTATGCATGTATCCGTGAATGCACTATAGTTGTTGGTAGTACTGCACTCTATATTTTCGCCATTTATATAGGTGGTAATTGTGTGGCTATGCATTACCGAGCTTCTTGTCGTTCCATCACTTGTATAGCTCTCCCCATATTCTATATTGTAGGTGTATGCTGGGTTATACTCTGGTATTGCCATGTCTTTAATGGTATTATTTGGCAGTGCCCCAAAGTTAATTCTTTTCCCATACACCTGCTTTCCATCAATAATTTTAGGCACTAAATATTCCACGCCAGTTGTGATATTTTGACTAGAGCCGACTAGCGCAACAGGAGAGGAGGATGTGTCCATGGTTTTTGTGTAGAAAATTGTAAATTTGAACTGGGTGTTTATAAAATCATTTCGGTATGAGATACATTGAAAATTTGTTTTAGATGCTAGAATACCACAAACTCCGCCTCCATTTGAATCTACCGAACCATCAGGGATGATATAGCCTCCCCAAGAAGAAAAATACACACCATGCCCTCTTACGTCAATTAGAGTGTCCATTGAAGAAAAATCGATAGGGTTATTATTCCAAATAGAAATAGCACCAGTACTTACTATTATTGATTTCTTATAAATGGGTTTGCCATCTGTCCATCGCTCCGAAGTCAGTACCTCACTTGTAGAATACGCCGGAAGCTCGGAAGTACCGACTAGTGAGATATTACCAATGCCTGAGATATCTTGCATATTGATAGTCTTGAGCTGGTGCGTATGACCGATGACAGCGTATACACTATCATGATTATGTCCAGCATCCGCCTTTGCATTTAGGGCATTTTGTAGTCCAGCGATATTGCCTATGCTTAGTGTGTCCAGTGTCGCACGATTCAGCTCTATAAAGTCCACTATCTCTTGCAATGTGTCGAGATTTACATTGTCGCTATTTAGTAGCGTAGTTAGATTGTTAATTAGCGTCTTTAGGGCTTTGCCTTGCGCCGCCGACAGGGGCTTGGTTGCATCCGTACTATCCAATGCGTCTATAACATCAGCAATAGCTAGTTTTGTGGCAACGATAGCGTCTATCTGTTCTTTTGTGTAACAGCCGCATGAATCAATCATACCTTCGCATCCCTCAGGATAATTTATATTGACGTTTGTACAAAATTGCATTTTAGAAAACCTCCGTATTTGTTTTTTATTTGTTTAGATGCAGTACTTTCTTTTAAAGCAGTACTGCTATCAACTCATTCTGCGTACCTTTTTT
>Ga0209800_10000208_pt1 | contig 114169 bp, 93 predicted proteins | sample Higcelweek8metaG_FD_187174 | JGI IMG/M metagenome (GOLD analysis project Ga0209800, IMG submission 187174) | Freshwater pond sediment microbial communities from the University of Edinburgh, under environmental carbon perturbations - High... | ecosystem: Environmental > Aquatic > Freshwater >... | reverse complement strand
CGACCATCCGATCAACCGCATCGCCGACCTCCTGCCCTGGAACATCGAACCTGCGTCCTGCACCTGACGATACCGTCAATCCATTTCTGCCGCAGTCATCAAAAGACGCTTACCCGACGGCGCCGCCAAGCGCTTTACCAATGATGCTGTCGGCCACCGAGCGTTGATCCGATGGCTGAAGCCCTTGACCGTTGATCGCATCGTGTTCGAGGCGACAGGGCGATACACACACAAGCTGGAACTGACGTTGACCGCCGCCGCTTTGCCTGCGGTCAAACTCAACCCGGCCAGAGCCCGCCGCTTTGCCGAGGCCATCGGCACATTGGCCAAGACCGATGCTGTCGATGCGGCCATGCTGGCCCGCATGGGCAAGGCCCTGGAATTGCCGCCGATCCCCCTGCAAAGCAAAAACATAATTCAGCTCAAAGAGTTGATGATCGCCCGCCGGGCGCTCATCAGGGACCTGACCGCAGCGCGGAACCGGCAGAAACTCGCGACACTGCCCCTGGTCGCCAGAATGATCAATCGCAGGATCCCCAGATCCAGGCCGGTATCGCCGCCATCGAAACCGATATCGCCGAACGGATAGCCCAGGACGCCGAACTGGCCAAACGGGCTTCGATCCTGATCAGCATTCCTGGCGTCGGTGAACTGACCGCCGCCATGCTCCTGATCGAAATGCCGGAGCTTGGCGCCATGGACACCAAGCAGGCGGCCAGCCTCGCCGGACTTGCTCCCATGACCCAGGCATCCGGGCATTGGAAAGGCAAAGACCACACCGTGGCGGAAGAGCGGGACTGCGCAGCGCCCTCTATATGCCAGCCCTGGTCGCCACCAGGTTCAACCCCGATCTCAAAGCACTCTACACCCGCCTGACCGACGCCGGGAAGCCAGCCAAACTCGCCATCACCGCCGTCATGCGGAAGCTCGTCACCATCGCCAACGCACTCCTCCGAAAAGGAGTAAACTGGCAACAGAAAACAGCTTGATCAAAACGGATACTCTCCACTTTTCCAGGGCAACTACAGGTTGTGGAGCACCCGGTATCTCGGACGCGCCTTGGATCACTTGCTTCAGGCGGGGGGACGCTTCGACGAACAGCTCCTGCGACACCTGTCACCGCTCGGTTGGGAACACATCAACCTGACCGGCGACTACGTCTGGAGTTCCGACGTCATACGCGGCGCCGATGGCATGCAACCGCTGATTCTCAGCCCCTGATGACGACCGGACCTCTACCGTATATCTGAGTCCCAATAATGTACTGACCCGTATTGGCGACTCAGCGCGGCTTCATCAATCATCAAACCGAAACTACAGCTTCCAACTCCCAGCGAGAATCCCCTATCGCTCGCCCAGGACATTCGATTCATCTATTTTGGCTCAATGGCTAAGCGTCAGACGGAAGGCTGGCGGCGTTGCGATGCACCTTGTGGAAGGCGTCGATGATCTGTTCCACCTGGGCATCGTCTGGGTTCCAAGAAACTGGCTGAAACTGGATGACTTTGTTGAGATGCATATCCTCGGTGACTGGGCAAATCCCTCGGTCATACCGAGGCTGGCCCAACGTGAACGGGAACCCCTGGTTTCCAATCGCGATGCGCTTCTGGAACATAGGCAACCAGTAAAGCGGGGGGACATACCCTGCGGCCACCGGCACGCCTTCGGCAGACAGGGCCGCGCAGAAGGCGGATCGGGAGGCGCCGACCACAGCGGCGTCGTATTTGGCCGTCCACATGAAATAGTTGTGACGACAGCCGGGACGAACGGTCGGCGTGATCAGTCCTGGCAATTCGCTCAATCCAGCGCTGAGCCGCGCTGCAAGGGTTTCACAACGCGCGACCAGCGGATCAAGCCGGGCAAGTTGCGCCCGTCCGATCGCCGCAGCGAGTTCGGGCATACGGATGTTGAAACCAACGATGTTGGTCAAATCATCGCCCAAGCCCAGCCACTCCACGGCGTTTTCACCATGGTTGCGGATCGCCTCCAAGCGCCGCGCCAAGCGGGGATCGGCGGTGACACACACGCCGCCTTCGCCCGTGTGGATGTGCTTATGGACGTTCAGGCTGTAAATGCCGATGTCGCCCACGGTTCCACAAAGTCGGCCATTCTCTGCCCCCAAAACCGCCTGGGCGTTGTCCTCGATCAGAGCAAGCCCGTGCTGATCGGCCAACGCGCGCAGTTCTGCGAGGCGGGCCGGGTGGCCAAACAGATTGGTGACGATGATGGCGCGAGTTTTCGGCGTGATGGCGGCAGCCGCAGCTTGTGGATCAAGGGTGAACTGGTCCGGCTCGATGTCCGCAAAAACGGGAATGCCACCATAAAACAGCGGCGCGATGGCCGTTGCCGACATGGTGTAGGGCGGGACGATCACCTCATCTCCCGGGCCAATCCCGATCGCTCCCATCGCGGCGATCAGGGCCGAGGTTGCGGAGTTCACCGTCACCGCGTGGGCAACGCCGAAGCGCGCGCACCACTCCTCTTCGAAAGCCTTCACTTCGGGACCGCCGAAGAAGCGCGGCTGCGGACTGCCGTAGAAACCGGACAACAGGCCGTTGTCCAGAACGCGCAAAGCAGCGGCGCGCTCATCCTCCCCAATACCCTGGAAAGACGGGATTGGCGCGCGGACGACGGGAGCGCCGCCATTGATTGCCAGTTCCGAAGCCATGCCGATCTGCCTCATGTCGTGGATCTGTTGGGAGACGCAGCGACAATGCCACGAAACAGGCCGCGCTTCATGCGCTGATACAAAACTGCCCGCGCCACCACATAGAAGGGCGCAAAGGTGATCGCGTAATAAAGGCGGTTCAGGAATTCTCCGAACCCATCCTTCAAACCGCGCTGTATCCACTCCAGTTTGGGAAGCTCGCCCTCAAAGGGGCCAAGTGCCGTTCGGACAAAACATTGGTCATCAGAACGAACTGGATCGTCAAAGAGGATTTGATATCTTTGGTCGATCATTTCTTCGCGGCACAATCGCTCAATCAACTCAATTTCCCGGGGATTGAGCCGACTGCGCCAGCGTTGGGTGACATAGAGATTGGGACCGGCGACATTGCGGGCCACCTCGTCGGCGTCGTTCAGCAACGGTCCGTTGACGTAACGCTGATACTGACTGTTGTAGGCGCCCGTTCCAGTCCAGCAAACGCCGACCATGGTCGGCACATAGTCTGGGTCGCGCCATGCATCAAGAACGGAAACTCCCAGCCAAGCCGCCACCTGTTCAATGGCCGGGACAAAGGCGGTGTTGAGATCTTCGTTACGGACAGTCAGGAAATTATCAGGATAGCGCGCTTTCTGGCGGTAGATGGTGCGAGCCGACTGCGCAAGATACATGAGCCAGTAGACCTGGACCGCGCCAGTGTCCGGAGTCAGATCATGGCGCAGCAGTTGGCTCAGACGTTGGCCAAAATTTCCTGGTCGCAAAGCGTACATGTTGCCCAGCGAATTGACGAACTGGTGACGGGGCGACGCGAAGGTGGCGCGTGGATCGCGCACCAGACTGACCAGACGGGCTGAAGGATTGTCGGCGATCATGGCGTCGATGACGCGCCCGCTGAACCCGTCGCTGACCCGTTCGGAACGCAGGCTGACGGCATCGCTGACCACGGCATAGCGCGCCTGGGACAGATCGAACCCGCGACCAATCGCGACCGCCACCAGAGGAAGCAGGGCCAATTCACGCCGAGTGATCGTCTTACGCCCCTTCAGCATCGCGTCGAAGACCTGACGGGTGAGCGCACGGTCGATCTTCGCCGCGTCCGGGTCGCCGCCGATCCGGCGGACAAGGTTGCCGGGATCCACATCCTGGTAAACCAGACGGAAATAGCTCTTTGTCGTCGCAAAATGGTGCGCCGCCTGCGCGTCGATCTCCGTCTGGTCGCCGAATTCCGTCAAAATATAGGAGTAGGTGTAATGGATCCAGGGACAGCAGACAACTTCCGGATGCTCATCAAACAACGTCAGGAAGAAAGCGTTGCCACCACGACCACTGTGGTCCATCACCGCAAGAGTGGTGACACGGGCCATGAAATCGGTGGCGGCTTGCAGCGTCACGTTGGAAATTTCGGTCATTGCTTTTCGTTCCCGTTCAGCCGACCGTTGGCCGTCAGCCTTTCTCCCAACTCCAGATCACTGACGCTGTCAACCTCCAGCCAACCGCCCTGAATTGGGACGGCCTGAACCGGCTCCCCACGATCAATCAAGCCCTGGATGAGGTCGGTCATATACAGCTTGTCAAGGCTGCGCGTTCCGTGGAAAGGCGACGCCCCGACCGCGTCGTCGGCTTCGGCGGCGTCGTAGGCCGCGTTCAACGCCTCAACCCCCGCCAGACGGAAGACGGCCAGACCAATGTACTGGGCGTCGATCTCCTCCAGGCTTTCCACCTTGCGACCGATGTCGATGATTCGCCCATCGGCGGCTCTGCGAAGGCTTTCCGCGTCCGACAGCGGATCGGCAAAGCGCTGCGCCCAATAGCGCCGCCAATCCTCATCCACCACAACGCCGATGTCGGCTGGCGCGTCGAGCAGCCGTTTCAGCACATCGTCGGCATAGACGATGTCGCCATAAGCCATGATGAAGCCGTCGCCAAAACACGCGCGGGCTTTGAACAGCGACCGGACCATGTTGGTGCTGGCGAAATCCGGGTTATGGATGACCTGCACCCCTTCATAGCGCTCCAACTGCTCGGCGCGGTAGCCGCCCACGATCACGATGTCGTTGATGCCACACCGGCGGGCGGCTGCCAACTGCCATTCGAGGAGGGGGCGGCCGGTGAGTTCGACCAAGCATTTGGGGCGGTCATTCGTGAGCGGGGCGAGGCGCGAGCCGGTTCCGGCCGCGAGAATGATCATGCGCACGCTCAAGCCTCCTTCTTAAAATTCGAGGACAGCACGGCAACCCGGCTAAGGCGGGCCAACCGGGCCACAAGCGGGGACCAGCGTGTCACGTCGGTCTCCCCATTGACATACCGGCACTCTTCCCTGGCAACCGCCAGAAGGGGCGCCTCTGTGGAAGAGCGGGAAAGAGCCGCCAACTCTTCAGAAGTGCCAACCTCGATCACGTGCCAGGAAAATGCCTGCTTCGGCAGTTCGCCCGTCAGGAAATACAGGGACATCTGCTGGAAGCAAGACAGGAGCGTACGGGTTTCGGCCCATTCCGCTTCGGCATCGCCCCGCCGCGCTTTCGCCTCGGCCAGATAATATTCGGGACAAGAAACGCCACCACACAGCACCTGCTCGATGTCCGCCAACCGCTCGGGCGTTCGATAAGCCGTAAGCCCCTGCTGGTCTTTCTGTGGGATCACATCGCCGAGATAGAGGGAGTTCCCCATGACGCGCAAACCATAATAACGAACAGCGCGCTTCAGCTTCATCAGATCGGTCGGCTCGGACAATATCCTGTCAATCGCCGCCACATAATCATCCCAGGACTCGGCTCCTGTGATGAAGTCGCCAACCGGGTATGTGCCGGTTTCTTCTTCATAGGTCAGCACTGGCACACCCAGGCGCGCGGATTCCAACCCGATGTTGCTCCAACTGGTCAGGACGACCGCCGCCGCTTCCATCAGATCATAGCTTGAGACGGATTCTCCCGGCCAGACCACTTTGACGTTGTCCGGCACGCGCGCCAAAGCCTGCTGGAGAATGGTAAAATGGGCGGAACGGACGCCATCCCGCCGGTTTGCGTCCTCACGCGGGTGAATCCGCACGACCAACTGCAGATCTGGGCGCGTCTCCATCCAACCGATAAGCCCACGGAGCCATTCCGCTTGGCTGGGAAAGAGGTTCTTGGCGCTTGCCAGCCGCTCTTCCCCCAGGATGTCGCCGACATCATCAGAGCCGACGCGCTCATCGGGGCTGGCTGTGAAAGCGACCAACAACGGTCGGTCTTTCGCCAGCCCGAGATCGGCGCGGATGTCGGAGACATGCGTTTTGGCCGGCGAATAGGTGAAGATGCTCCTGGAGGCCATGCGGCTCAAATTGTCGCTGATGATCTCCCGGACCGAATCCGGGGGCAAGGGAATGTCCTGCCACAAAGGCCAGAAGCGATGAACGTTATGGATCATCTTGCGGGAGCTTCCTCCCTGTTGCACCATGATGCGGCGGCGGTCCACCGCCAGATGGGCGACCTGCTGAATCACATGCCACTTGGCTCCACGCTTCTGAGCGGCCATACAGGCCCCCAGATTGATCCCATATTGGCCATAGACCACCACATCGGTGATCTTGTTCACAGCCACGAGGTGAAGCAAGGCGCGGTACACCGCAACGATGCTGCGCAACTGTTCGCCCAGATACTGTTTGGCTTCGTCGGACAGGTCCACGGCGCTCAACAGCTTGAAGGTGAACAGAGTTTCGTAGAGGGCCAAACGGCCAAAATTGACATCGTCCAGAGTGTAGTCCGTCAACGGACCATTCCACGCTTCGATATCGCGCCTCACCTGTTCGCGCAATTCAGGCGTTATGTTGTGGTGCATGTTCCAGACATTGCGCAGACCGTAGAACGCGATGGTCTGACTGGCCGTCGATGAGCAGCGGTTGCACAGGCCCGGCTGATGAGTCTGACCGGCCTTGACGCTCACGCTTTCCTTTGAAATGCACCGCTCAACGGCTTGATGACAGGCAGCCACGGCCACTTCGTGACCAATGTCTTGCAAGGATCGGGCAAGCACGAGCATGGCCGTGAAATGCGGCAGCACAACAGCCTCGGGACCAACAAACAAAAAACGCCGCTTTCCAGTCATGGGTACTCCTTGCGCGTCGAGGGGCGCTCGCTCATGCGCCAAAAAATTCTTTGACCCGGTCCACATCGCGAGGGGTGAAAACAGGGTTCCGCTCCGGGTGCCACAGAATGCCTGCGATAGCCTCGGTTTGGTGACGGATGGCTTCGACAACCCCATCTTGCGCCCGCGCCGTGACCACAAAGCCGTCGGGAGCGTCCAAGGGCGCCAGCGTATGGAAGCTGTTCACCTCGGCGTCACCGTCCAAACCAGACAGAGTGTGGCGGCGTGCAACGTGATTTTCCACGCGCGTCAACGTGCCGCCAAAGCTGTGAACAATCATTTGCATGCCCCGGCAGACGCCAAACAGCGGCAGCCGATGGCGCCGGGCCAGATCAATCAGCTTTCCTTCGGTGGCGTCGCGTTCTGGGGCGTCGCCCCCATAGGCCGTGAGATCATTGCCGCCGCTCAGCAGAACCCCGTCCCAACCCACCGCACGGAAAGCGTTCTCAACCTGATCCGGCAGATTGGGCACCGGCAGAGCCAAACAGCCGCAAGCGGCCAGAAAGGCGCACAGATTCTGGTCGAGAGCGTCGCGCCGCTCGTTGCGATCCCGCAGAACATCCACTCTTTGACTGACGGCGATCCGGCGCATGGCTCAGCTCAAGACCAGGACTTGCCGGTTGGCGCAGTCCAATTTCAACACCCGAGCGGTCGACCATTGGTTGAAAAGCTGCTCGCCACAACCGATCACCGCCGGAATGCCAAGTTCGGCCGCCCGGATCGCCATATGGGAGTTGGCGCCGCCATAGGCGGTGATGAAACCAACGATCCCATGCGAGAAGATCCAGTCATAACCCGGATCCGCGCTGGGAATGAGGAGGATGGCACCCTTAAGGGCGTCGCGGTCCTTATGAAGGCGGACAGGGCCGGTCGCCGACTTTTGGGTGATGTAATTTGGGGAGACGGGCGGCAGATGAAAAGCGAACACATCCTCTGGTTTTGAGATGAGCGGCGGCAGATTCAGATGGCGAGTGACGGCGTAGCGTTCTTCTCCGCTGCGGATGCTGGCGTCCAGAAGCTGCTGTGGATCGCTGCTGGACGCGTGGAGTTCCGCGATCACGCCAATGTCGGCATAAGACAGCTCTTCGGCGGAAAAACCGAGTTCCTGCCCCCATTTGACGAACAGGGCCATCGCGTCAGACAGATTGCGGCTGAACAGAAACTTCGCGTATTCCCGGCCTTCGATGCCAGCCTGAAGGAAATCGAAAAGCCCGACAACGTCATGCTCAAGCCCGTGCTCCGCCAGCAGATGGCTGATGGAGCGCATTTGGTCCAGCGAGAGAGAAAAGCGCTCATGGTCGCGCTTGATCTCTCCTGCCCCGCTGGTCCAGTCGAAATACAGATCGGGGGCCTCGTCGTAGCGGGGTTGCAGAATGTCGTATGTCCCCGGTCTGAGATGCCCGTATTTGCTCAGAAAGGACGAACGCGGCAAATGGGCGTAGTCACGCCCCATCTGTGAACTGACCGAATCCAGGCTGGACAGGAAGCGCGCGATTTCCTCTTCGTTGAGCACGCCGACGGCGCTGAGCGAGCGCAGGAGTTGGACGGCGATGAAACCAGCCCTCGCCAAACCGGCGAACGGCAGCGTGCCATAGCGGCGACAATCCTCAAGCAACCAATAGATGCGTGAAACTGGATCAAGATCGCTCTCCATGATCCGCCTGTGGCGCTTTTCGAGCACCTCAAGCCGCTCACGGTCGGCACGCCACAACCCGTTGTCGCGATGGATGATGCGGTTGGTCAACTGCCGCAGGCTGTCTTCGAGCTGGCGCACTTCGGTCGCTGTGAAGCCGGGAAGAGCCTTCAGCCGTTCGGGAAGGTCGAGCGTGTAACAGGAAAAAATGATTTCAAACTCGACCTTGTCATGCAGGGTCGGCGTTTCAATCAGCCGGTCAATGTAATGATTCAGCAGCCGTTCGGCGAGTTCGCCTTCAATGTTGCGGGGCAGGAACGAGTTGAAGCTGACCCGAACATCAATGTAGGGCAGCCCGTGAAAATGCACCAGCAACGGAAAGCTGCGAAGGTTTTTGTAGCCGTAATTGTTGCGTTGGTAAGCCCAGGTCGCATCGGTGATGAGATTGCGGTAAAGCGACAGGGCCAGGGGGCGTGGGCGAATGCCAATGATTTCCGCCGGGTTCCAGTCGGGCATCACCCCATAGACGGTCCGCTCCCCATGAAGGTGGGGGTGCGGACGGCAGCCCCGCGCAATCTTCTCGGCAATGGAGCCCAGCGCCTTGTCGAGACGGTCGGGAGCGATTTCCTGCGCCACGGCAATCGCCAAAGGCCTAGCCTGCAAAAGAACCAAGCCCATCGGATCAATGGCAAATTCAACATCCAACCCGGGCAGACCAGTCAACGCCTCCAACTCGCCCATGAGTCGGATGACCGCAGCAAGATCGCCTTCGACCGCAGCCTTGGCGCTCTTCCAGTACCAAAACACCTTCAGCTCGTTGCTGTGGCCCGATGTGACCGCGTCGGTGTCGCCGCGCGTGGAATAATTGACCACCACATAAGGGCTGCCTGTGTTGATGTCGCGACTGAAGGCGACGCCGCTCATGCGAACGCTGCTCAGCATCGGCTGCACAAGAACCTGATCCTGCGGCGAAGGGTCGCCGTAGGAGGCGATCACGGCATCAACCGCCCGTTCCCACGCATCGCGCCCGAGAACATTTGGAATGGATGTGTAGCGACCGGCAAGAGAGGCGTTGGCCTGATCCTCGCTGCGGGCGCTGGAACGGACGATGACGGGGGATTGGGCCCAGACATGGGCCGCCAGCCGGTCGAGCACCGCACCGCGATGGCGCCGCCAGTCTTCCACCTCGAAATAAATCAGCGGCAGGACACGCGCGGATTTCACCTGCCCGGATAACCATTGCAGGGTTTCCGCTTTGGTATGAAGCATTGCCATTCACATCCCGACCGGACACTGTCAGCCGACGTCAAAATGCCGACAGGATCGGTTCTTAGCAAACCAGAAGCAACGCGTCAGCACATATCCCGGGAGTGTGGCTTTCGCCCCCCCATCTTCGCAGCCCTTTCGCTTGATGCACGATCATGCGAAGCCGAACCGGGCGATGATCTGTTCAACCACCTCATCGGGAGTTCGGTCGCCGTAATTGTCAACCAGAAGGTCTGGAGCCTCGGGTTCTTCTGGAGGAATGTCGAGGCCGACGATGTTGGTGATGCGCCTCTCTTCCGCAGCGGCGTAAAGCCCCTTCGGGTCCCTTCGCCGCAATTCATCAATTGGAACACGCAGGTAGATTTCGTGATAATTCGGGATGCTCTCCCGATTCCATCGCCTCACATCGTGAAACATCGACATGGTGGCGCAGATCACCAGAAATCCCTGCGCGCTCAACTCCCGGCACAACCGGGCATAGGACATGGCAAGCAGGCGGCGACTTTCGGTTCCGTGGCCATGCACATCGCCAAAAACACCGCGCAGAACATCCCCATCCAGCAGGATGCAGGCAACGCCATTCTCCCGCAGGCGGCTGGCCAAGCGCTGGGATACGGTTGTTTTCCCGGCGCCAGACATGCCTGTCACCCACACCGTGCAGCCGCCGAAACCGGCGATTGGGGGAAATGGGAGGGGTTGATTGTTCTTCATGCTTGTCGCCATGCTCGTTTCAAGACCAAATCTGCGTGCCTGCACCCACCCTTAAGATGCCGCGATCTTCATGCGCTGATAAACTTGCGGGAGTTTCTGCACCATCGCCAGAAATTCCGGTGAGCATCGGTTGGGATCAAGATCATAGAACCCTTTGTTCGCTCCGTTCACCGGCGACGAGGTGAAGATAAACTCGAGCATCAGGCGCGGCTTATGGGTCGGTCGGGAGCCACGATGCCAACAGCGCGTGTTGCCTGCCAGAACCGTGCCGGGTCCGGCTGAAACACGAATGACGTCTTCCGGGCGGTAATATTGACAGATTTGCTCATCGGTGATTCTGGCATAGCCTTTTGAGAGCAACGACGCTGGCTTCGTGTGCAGCCTGTGCGATCCTCGGACATAAACATGAGGCCCGCTGGTTTCATCAACATCGGTGATGTAGGTGAAGAAGTTGATGAATTTTGTCCAATCCGCGTCAAAATGAAACATCTGAGCCGTTTCGGCTTCTCGTTCAATCGATGGCGGCATTGGCATGCTCCACCAAAGATTAACGGTCGCAAACATTGGTTCGCAACCCAGATAAGACCGAGCGACGGCAAGATAGGATGGATCGCACAAAAGTTTCTGCACATCCGGCAACTCAAGGACATCCTGCGGACGGCAGAAAAAGATTCCAAGCTCCGGATCGTTCGGATCGAAGCGAACATTTTTCCCGTTTCGGGCCGGCACAGGTTCGCCAGTGGCGGTGTTGGCGTATGCCGTCAGTCGCTCAATGACATCGGCAGGCAGTCTCTGGCCAAAATTATGGTAGCCGTCCTGGTTCAGGCTATCGAGCGCCGCGTTCAGGACATCGGGGTTGCCGACCCCCAGAATGCCGGGATTGTCGATCACAAGCCCCGCGTCTGGCTGTGAAGGACGCTTTTGAGCGATCGCCCAATGCAACAACTCAGTGTAGCTCTCGTTTGTCGAACAGAAAAGCCCCAGTCGGGAATGCAGCCCGTACATTGGCGACTGGCCTGTTTGCGTTGTCACCACTCCCGCCGCCAGGGCGCTGACCAGATCCGACACGCGCCAACTGGAATCCAGAAGGCGGACCACCGCTTCGGCTGTCAGCGCGTTGGCTGATCGGAAATCCCCGGTCTCGATGATCGCGGTGTAAATGTCCAAAGCGTTGCGCAGATGACGCAGCGCCTTCGGATACGCGGCCATGGCAAGCGCCGCCACAGCGCCATCCAACTCGCGGATCCCGGCTGTGGTGGTGTTTTCGGTCGGTTTGGTGCGCGATTCCGCCGCATCGCCTTCCAAATCGCCCAGATGCAGGGTCTTCAAAAGATCAATGGCCTCATTCCTCGGGCTGTTCAGAAGCTTAGCAAGGATGTAAAACAGGCCAGAAATCAGGTTGGTCTTTTGCCCTTCGCGATCCTGAGCCTCGGCAACGCCCTCTTCTTTGCCGATGGACGCCTCAGCCCGTCCGCGCAACTCCTGCGCCTGCGGGGTTTCTGGAGAGCGCTTCAGGACATCATTGATGGCGTTGAGCGCAGCTCGTGGTCGGCGAATGGCCATCATAAGCTGTGACTTGTTCAGCCTTGCAGCCGTGTTTTCGGGATCAAGCGCAAGAAGCCGCCGCGTCAGATCCAGGGCATCCGGGATATTCCCCGCCCGCGCCAGCATAACGGACAATCGGAGAAGCAATTCCGTATTGTGAGGGTATTCCTGAAGCAGGATACGCCCCTGACGGATTACATCGGACAAAAGCGTGTTCGGGTCAACGCTCAGCCAATCTTTTATCCGTTTGCCTTCATCCGCGATCATCATGCTTTCCTTATTCATCTCTTGGAGAAAAAGACTGGGAACAGTCCGATGATGGTTTTCATCACTCTACAACCATGACACGCCAACTTGCGAAAACAGCACTCGACCGAAAGCTAGCATTCTGATCGCAAAAACGACAATGAACGAAACGTCACAGGCAAAGGGCAAGCATCAAAATTGAGAGCGGCGGATGGAAAGCGGCTCCTCCTTCACCGCATCTTTGCACAAGTGGTAGCTCAACTCTTTGAACAGGAACCAATTTCCCACAGCGGCGGCAGATGCGTGGCGCAGGACGGCGGCAATGTCCTCGGCCTTTCCCGCACCACCGGCAGCCACCACCGGCAGACGAGTGGCCTCCGTAACCGCTTGAACGAGCGGAAGATCATAACCGCCGACCATGCCGTCGCGGTCCGCCGCTTGCAGGAAAATTTCCCCGGCTCCCAATTCTTCAAGCCGTTTCACCCATGCGCAGGGATCAAGCCCAGCGGAAACTCGGCCATGATCGCCAAAAACGTCTGGCCGACCAGATGGGCCGCGTCGCGCGTCGATCGCGACAACAACCGCCTGTGATCCGAACTCTCGAGCCGCCAGCGTGATGAATGATGGATCCTGAAGAGCCTGGCTGTTGATGATGACCTTGTCAGCGCCACCTCGCAGGCGCGCTCGGATGTCTTCCAGGGTGCGAACCCCACCGCCAAAACTGAGCGGCATGAAAGAAACGCGGGCAATTCGATCCAACACATCCAGCGCCGCCGGATCACCGCCGGGGGTGATATCAATGGCGATCAACTCATCAACATCCCAGTCGTTGTAGCGACCAGCCTGGACCGCCGGGTCGCCGACGGGGTGATGATGCCGAAAGTTCGTGCTGCGGATAAGCCGACCTTGCTTCATGAACAGAACTGGAATGATGCGTTTGTTCAGCATAGCGTCACGAAATTCCGTAAAAGTTTCAGCCCAGATTTCTGGCTTTTCTCGGGATGGAACTGCACACCATAGATGTTGCCTTGATTAACGGCCGCAACAACCGGCTTGCCATACTCACACACGGCCACAACCATCTCCGCTTCCGGGTCGAGAAAGCCATAGCTGTGCACGAAATAGAAGGCGGCTTCATCCTCCAGCCCGTCAAACAGCGAGCAGGCGCGCGTCGGAACCGTTTTGTTCCACCCCATATGTGGCAAAGGCAGATCGGGGGAGCGCAGCCGCCCAACACGCCCTGGCAACAGACCAAGACCCTGGCTATCCCCAAATTCGTCGCTGCCATCCGCCAAAAGTTGCATGCCCAGACAGAGACCAAGCAGAGAAAGGCCCGATCCGACGACTTGTGGCAAAACGTCGGCAAAGCCGGAACGCCGCAGGCTGGCCATGCCGGCCGGAAAGCTTCCCACTCCCGGCAACACGACATGGCTGGCTCCCTCCAACTGAGCAGGTTCCTTCGCGGCATGAGCGGGAATGCCCAGATGGCTGAAGGCATGCATGACCGATGCAAGGTTGTTGACGCCGTAGTCGATAACCGCGACCTGTGTCATGGAATCTGCTTTCCCCGTGCCTTGACGCCCATCACAAACGCCATGTGCGGGCGGCTCAGAGTACAACGCCATTTCAGACGATATTTCAAGGCCGTCATCGCTCTAGGGGTGACATGAGAAACAGTGTCCTCTTGAAAATAACACGATCATGTTATAATGATTTTCCCATTCTCTAATTGGCATATTTCAAGAAGGATAACATCATGCCTCCAGAAAAACCCTGCTTAATCAATGTAAAAGAGAGTTTTATTTCACCAGCTAACAGAATTGAAACAGACAGACTGGTTCTTGATCCTTTCTCATGCCGACATTTCACAGAAGATTATATCATGTGGTTAAACAATCCGAAGATTGTTCGTTACAGTGAGAACCGCCACCGGCATCACGATCTGGAGAGTTGCCTGCGTTATCAACAGGCGATGGCCTCTGCTGGCAACCCCGTCTGGGCGATTGAATGGAAAGAACGCGCCTTTGGTCATATCGGCAACATCGCAGCCACCATCGACCGACCAAACAGCGTCGCTGATGTCGCCATTATGGTGGGGGAGAGCGCGGCCCATGGCCATGGCCTTGCTACGGAAGCCTGGAGAGCCGTGTGCCGTCACCTGTTCAACGAACTTGGAATGCGCAAGGTGACGGCGGGCACAATGGCCTGCAATCAATCGATGAGAAACGTGGCTCAACGCGTCGGTATGATCGAAGATGGCCGACGCGCAGCCCAGTTCATTTGTGAAGGGCGTCCGGTCGACCTGATTCAGTTCGCCCTCTTCGAAAGCGCCTGACTCAAAGGCGCTTGGCTGCGCCATCGGCGACCGTCACGCCTTCTCGGCAACCACAAGAAACTGTGACCCCATGAAAAGTCCCTGCCAACTCTTTGCGTAGGCCGCATGCGCCTGAGCATAAACGGCTTGAGGCGTGTCTGCGGGCAGGAAGCGCGGAGGGGCAGGATGCACATAAACAGCTCGAATGTGTTTTACCGTCAGCCCGGCTTTGGCATAGAGCGACTCAGCCTCCAGGGGATTGTCATAGGGCTTCTGCAGCACGCTGCTGGTGTGTTTCTTGATCGGTTGCGCAAGACCTGGAACGCCGCTGCTGAGAGTTTGCTTTAGGGTGTCAGCGCCGCTGTCCATGCCTGCGCTGGAGAAGTGATGACCAAAAAAATCAATTGTCCCTTCATTCAGAGCAAACATATTGAAAAGATCGTTTCGGTGAACAATGAACGCCTTTCCTCCTGGCTTTAAGGCAGAGGAAATTTTCTCAATAAAATTTATTCTATCCTCATAATACCAAATAACGCCATTTGCAATAATTGCAGAATAATCTGACTCGAATGTTTTATCGAGAAAATTCCCTTCATAAACGCAGGATTGCTCATAACCATGAGACTTCAGAAGATCTTCTGCAATCCTGACAACATTTTCAGCAACGTCAATACCTTCACAATTGACGCCTTCTTGCAGAAGACGAAGCACCAGATGTCCGAATCCACAGCCGATATCAAGCACTCTGGCTGACGTCGGGTCATAAATACTCTCTATGACTTCACTAAAAATGAGATCCTCACGCAGCTTTTCGTAAGGGTCGAAGACAACATTGCTGCGTCGCTCCTCCAATCCATACGAAACAAGACCTTCATTGATTCGTTTTTCCGAATTAAATTGGTTGATTATGTCCGATATTTTATTAATTGGTTGATCTCCACTCATAATATACCCCTTTAATTATAATGAACCTGAAGGATGGCAAGATCATTTAGTAATATGATACAATCAGAATACGGGCAAGCGCTATTCCGGGTAACGCACAGGAAACAGAAGAGCACTTCGACAACCCAGTGTCTTGGCAGAAGTTTGAAGCCGGGTTCGGCATCGATGTGTTTGACGATTTCGACGGTGAAGTCAGGTGGGTGGCTTTGTCCATCAGCTTTATCCTGTCGCAACCGCCGTCGGCGAACAGATGCTTCATCAAGGGCCAGCGCTTTCTTATCATGACCTCTCCCACTCGTTTGCAGGCGCGGGATGACGCGATCCACGCAAACTTCAGTCACCAGCGCCAAACCGGCAACGCGGCTCACACCGTAGGGATGCGTTTGGTTGATAATTCAATTATTGAACGCCGTCACTGCGAATATGTTCTAAAATTTTCCTGAAAATCAAGGTCTTGAAGAGATAAAAAACACTGACCTTACTTCGGCTTTTGTCACCAAAGCGGTGCAATCATATCCCATTTTTCAAGAGCTACGCGCAACGGCAACGACATCGGAAACTGGGGAATCAACCCGGTTCAGAGTCTGAGTCCAACCGACCATCCGCTGGTAATCATCCTGGGTGTCCAGGGTAAAGATCCGGTCACTCCGCCATTCAGGTTGGGGAGAAAGCCTTTTGATCGTCATCGCTTCGCCGTGGTCGTAGAAGTAAAGCGTCAGATGTTCCCGGTGCGCGTCCGTCAAGTCAGTTCGGGCATGGAGCGCACGCATACGTTCCGCCGGGTAGATCTCATAGTCAATCCCAACGGGAAATGCGCCTTTGGTGGTGGCCAGATCAAAATCTCCGGCCGTATCGCAGGCGTCCAAGCAGTGGTTGAGCGTTGCCGCGTCAACAAAGGGACAATCTCCCGTCACACGCACCACACGATCAATTCCGGCCCAGGTGGCGGCGGCGACGTAACGGTCGATGAGATCGGTCGGATGTCCACGAAACACAGGCACGCCTTCCGCCGCCACAATGGCTGCAAGCGCATCGTCCTGATCCAGCGTGGTGGTCGCCAGCATGATGCTGTCCACCCGCGATGCTCCTGCCAACCGGCGCAGCAGAAAAATCACCGAGGGGAGACCGAGAAATGGCAGCAACGCTTTGCCCGGTAGCCGTTGAGAGCCGGTTCGGGCAGAAACTATGACCCCGGTCCGCATTTTTTGATCCTACAGTCTGTTTTTCGTGCTGTCCGAATAATCGGTTGCGATCATTCGGGCAAAATCCAGATCACGCTGGGAACCGATAAAGAAACATTCAGCTGGAGAGGTGATGAAGCTGGCCACAGAGGCGCCCGTCAATGTTCCCTTGGCAAAATTCCGATTGCGCGACGCGATGCAAGAACGGGCTTCGCGATAAACCACCGTGTTGCTGGAACCAACCAGGGAACGGTTGTTCAGCGCCTGAAGGCCATAGGAATTGCGAGTGAACACCTGACTGTGAATTTCCTCGACCCCATAACTGCTGTCGGCATCGCTGAGCAAAAGAGTTGTGATCGCCTCCTCCAAGGTGCCGGTGGACACGAAGGGGGTCTGAATGTAGCGCATGATGGTGATCCCGTGCAGATCCGGGTCATAGACACGGCAGATCTCTTCAAGCGTCGGCACGACGCTGGCCGTGCGGATGGTCGAACGGGGATCCCGCTGGAAGAAATGAACGCGAGGATCATCGAATGTTGCAATCACCTCTTCAGCTTCTGGATTGTCGCAGGCGATCACGACATGATCGATCATGTCCGATCGCAGGCAGACGGCGATATCGCGGGCCAGAAGGCTCTGCCCATTGATTTCGCTTTTCCAGAGATCAACCTGAAAGTCGTAATGGCGACGGCAGGGAATGGTGGCGATGATCGGGCGCACGCCGCTCAGCGCGTTTGCTGTCGCGTCCTGCTTGATCCGTTGGCGCGCCATGGTGATGCGCTGGGTGTTCCGCGTCAAACTGGAGGAATGCTGACGGTAATAGAACAGAGGCAGGCTGACGTTGGCGCAGCGATAGCGGGCGCGAATCTTGGTCCAGATGTCGACCCCGTCCTGTGCGCCCAGATCCTCGCGATAGCCGCCGATCTCGGTTAGAATATCCTTGCGGATAAGCGTGCAGGCCCCGTTGGGGGGTTGGTCCTGGATATGGTCCTCGTAATACAGCCGCTGCCGCCGCTCGCGGGCGAAAACCTCACCGAACTCATCAACGAGGTAATAGTCGGGAAATACAAGGGCGACGCTAGGCTGGGTGTCCAGCGCGTTGCACAGAACCAGAAGAGCGTTTTCATCGAGGATGTCATCCCCGTCGAGCCGCATGATGTAACGGCCCGTCGCTTGCCCTAGGGCAAGGTTGCACACCGCCGGCAGACCAACTCCTTCCGTGCGGAAGGTGCGAACCTGGGGATGATGGCCGTACAGCTTGATGATGTCCGGTGTCTCATCGCTGGACCCGTCGTCAATAATCAGCAGCTCCCAATCCGACATGGTCTGGCGCAGAGTGCTTTCGATCGCCTCCTCCAGAAAACGGCCGTAATTGTGCGAGGGTATATAGACTGTGACCTTGGGCGACATGAGGGTCTGAACTTTCAGCGGCAGGCGACCTGTGGGGACCGACAATATGGCGGACGGGTGGAAGCCCGTAGCCCATAGTATCGACGACCGGGTCATAAAACCGCCAGAATTTCTCAAAAACTCATACGACAGACAAGGCAGTATCTGCGCGATTTCATGAATTGCGGGAAGACGCAAGGGTGGCCGAAACATTCAGCAAGGATGATTGCCTGGATTCCACCAATCCGCTGTTGAAGGCCAAACCATTGATCGGGAAGCTAATTCCCACTTTGCACGGGTGCTCGGCCCTGAGTTCGAAGCGGTGCTCAATGGCTTCCGAAGGCCAGAGGGCTTCCAGATCATCGCCCCCCAGAAACCAACCGCTTCCATCCTGCGCGCCCGTTGGCTCGCGTTTCTGCCCGTTGATGGTCAAAGCGCCGTTGCGATCAGTCACAATCATCCACGGCATCTCAGGAAGCACAACAGTCTTCGGTTCGCCCGGGCGCAGATCGACCCAGACGGTTGCCGGCGCCCGATTGACAAAAACCAACGCCATGGCGCCAATCTCGTCCGTCGGCAGACCGGCAAAACCAATAGCGATGCGCCCGCCAGCCGGCACCTCCCAGTCCCAGAATTCCTTGGTGCGACATAGGAAGTAGGCTCCGGCATCCGGCTCCGCGACCGCTTGAGCGCGCATCCGCGCTTTCCAGGGAAAATCGTCGGCTTCGATCCTCACCAATTCGTGATGGGTGTCAGTCGCCTGTCGGAACAAGGCCGCCAGCATGGCGATGCTGGGACGCTTCTGATAGCTGGCCTGATGGTAAGCCGTTCGGTGGTTCTCGAAGCTGCGATGCGTCATTGCGGGGAAAAGGCGCCGACGTGTGTCTTCATCCAATCGGGCATAGACCTCGTACCCCACGACCGCGAACAGTTGGAACAGGAAACCGTAAGGGTAAAGGCCCTCCATGGCGCTCAGCGGACAGCGGGTTTTCTGGTCAGCGTCCAGAAACCACTCCTGCCCGTCCCCCGTTGTGTGCGTGCAGAACACATGCGTCAGTTCCCCTTTGGCTGTCCGAACATAATGCACAGCCACATCGATGCCGAGCAGACGCCGGGCAAGACTTTGAAGCATCAACCCCAGAGAGCCGCAACTGCCGTCTCCATGTCCCATCAAGTAACGTTGACCGGTGTAAACCTGGGCGTAATACGGAATCTCCTCCCGAAAATGGCCAATGCTGTTGGTGTGCGAACAGCAATGCACAAAGCGATCAAACAGCGTGTCAAGATTGGGGGAGTTGCCGGTCAGATCAAGCCGCCAGCCAATGCGGACGGGGGCATCAGACGGATTGGCGATCTCGATCCGACTGGCCCGCGCCAACGGCAGCGCGTCCAACCGTTCGGATCGGACCACGGCGCCGGACGAGCCGCGCAACAAGGGAGCGTCGAGCACGTCGGCATGGCCGGAACGCTCAAACCAAGCGCGAAATTCGTTCAGAACCTCGTGGCCATACCGCTCCTCCACACCACGCAGAAGGCTGCCAATGATGTCCATGCCGCCCGCCCCCACTTCATCCGTCAACAGCATCGCTTACGGCAAGGCAGCGGTATGGCTTGCCGTCCCGTGCGCCTTTCACGAAGCCTCATTCCCGAACCCCAAAGTCTCTGCGTTCCGCCCCCGCCCTGGCTGACAAGGGTTGAGACGGATTGGGGAGCGCCAGACCTTACAGGCAGCGGGCCAGTTCGTCGCGGAATACGCTCAGCATTTTCAACTCGTCCGGCGTCATGCTGCCGGAATGGTCGGGACCGTAGCCCGCCTTGTCGAGCGTGAAATGCTTTTCCACAATCCGCGCGCCACGGGCGAAAGCGGCCATCGGCGCGGTTAGGCCAATGGTGTGATCGCTGAATCCAGCGTAGCGGGTGAAATCGACAGCGGACAGCCGCACATCCTCCAACAGGGTGGGGTAGCGCGACACGCAATAGAGAAACTCAACGCCAGCTGGCGCATCGATCTGCGGAAACTCCGGCTCCGCCCAATGCCCCAGCGACACAAGCAGGGACTGGTTGGCCGCCACCGCCGCCGCGATCAGGGCATGATCGCGGATCGAACGGGACGCGATCTTGATTCGGGGGCTGCCGAGTTCCTGCAACCATCCCACCCGCTCGACATCGAAAACCGACGCCATAAAGGTGATGTCAGCCTTGGCGCACTCCTCGAACAGAGCGGTCACATCGTCGCGCGAAAGCTCGGTCTTGCAATTGTACTCGAACCACTCGTTCCCTTCTTTGGGAAAAAGAGCGCGCGCGTCATAGATCTGGAATTTGGCAACATCCGCGCCGCAATTCTTGGCTTCCCAGATGAGCCGACGGGCCAGCTCCATGTCGCCATTATGGTTCTGACCAATTTCCGCGATTATTTCCATGACTCGATCTGCTCCAGCCAAAGGTTGAGCGTGATGTAACACAAAAGGGTGTGACCGTTGAGGCGTTTGGGATCGGCAAGCATGCGCCGGGCCGTCGCTCCTGACTGCGCCCCAGCGATGCCATGACGCCGAAGCGCCGACCCTTCGGCAAAGGTTTCATCCAGAAGATCTGCCCAGCCGGTTTTCAACCAATGGTCAATGGGAACATTGAAGCCATGCTTGGGCCGGTTGAGCACCACATCCGGCAAAAGATGGGCAAAGGCGTTGCGCAGCGCCCACTTGACCTGTCCATCTCGGATCATGTGGGAGAAGTCCAAGCGGTCGGCGTGGGCCAGAACAGCCGGCGCGGCAAAGGGCGCTCGCCCTTCAACCGAATAGGCCATGGTCATCCGGTCCACTTTGCGCAGCATTTCCTGAGGGAAATAGAAATCTCGGTCCTGGGCCACGAAATCACGCGGACGCCAGGAACCTTCCGGCTTGAACGCATCCAACAGACGGGGCGACGAAGCTAGCCCCTCGCCCCAGCCGGGAGCGAACAGAGCGGCCTTTTCATCCTCATGGGCATAATAATGCCACGCCCAGGCTTGGGCCGCGGGCGGCAGCGCAGCGATGGCGTTCAGACGGTCTTCCAAGGGAACGCCAAAGGATTGGAAGGACAGCACCGGCCCGCCCATTCCGTCAGCAGCCTGGGCAGGCGCGTGATGGGCGTCGCCGAGATGGTGGTACCAGGAATAGCCGCCAAAGCACTCATCAGCCCCGTCGCCGGACAACAGAACTTTGAGGCCTTGCTCATGCGCCGCCCGCGCGATCGTTAGAATGCCAAGTCCCGACGAGACGGCGAAAGGCTGATCGCCATGGCGCACGAAGCGTTCCAGTTCGTCGCGAAAGGTCTGCGCCGTGACGTGGATGGCGTGGTGACGGCTGCCGATGTGCGCGGCGCAGGCGACGGCGTAAGGCGTTTCGTCAGCGTGTCCGTGATACGGGTCGGCGACCGCTTCAAAACCGATGCTGAAGGTGTCGATCGGCCCTAGGCGTTGGCAGGCGATGGCGGCGACAATCGAGCTGTCAAGACCACCGCTGAGGAAGCTGCCGACCGACACGTCCGCCATCAGCCGACTTTCCACCGCCTCGGTCACGACCCGGCGGGTTTCCTCCACCGCCTCTTCGGCGCTCTGGAAAATCGGTTGCGGGGAGATGAAGTTGGGACGGTAAGGTTTGATGGTCAGACCGTCCGCATCGACGATCAGAAGATGCCCGCGCGGCAACGCGCGCACGCCTTGAAAGGCGGTCGTCGGCTCTGGAACCCAAAGGAAGGTCGGATAATCCCACAACGCTTGCCGGTCGAGCGACAGATCCACCCCGGGACAAGGAAGGAGAGCCTTGATTTCGGACGCAAAGGCGACGCCGCCGTCAGGCAGTGGAGCGTAATAGAGCGGCTTTTCGCCCGGAACGTCGCGGGCCAGCACCAACCGTTGCCGCCGCTCATCCCATAGGGCGACGGCGTACATGCCGTCCAGATGTTCAAAGGCGGCCTCGCCGATCTCCTGATAGAGATGGGCGATCACCTCCCCATCAACAGTGGTCCTAAAGCGGTGTCCTTTGGCGGCAAGCTGGTCGCGCAACGGCCCGTGGTTGTAGATTTCACCGTTGTACAGAACCGAGACCGTTCCATCTCCGCTTTTCAGAGGTTGATGGCCGCTGGCGACGTCGTTGATCGCCAGACGGCGCATGCCGCAATGGAAAGCCGCCTGGTGAAAATAGCCAGCTTCGTCCGGTCCACGGTGGCGCAGCGCTTCAACCATCCGTTCCAGGACACCCGACGCTATGGAGCGCGGTGACAGATAACCGGCGATGCCACACATGGCGAAACGCTCTCCTCAGACCCAAGCTATAGGCGCGGCGATCAAAATCCAGGCGTTACGGCCAACTGGCTGAACGGCAGCGGTTTCACGGGATACGACATTTCCAGAGGGCAGGCAAAGCATTCCATGCCGCTCAGCATGTCCGCGCGCTGTCGGTGATCGTGAACGGTTCGATGTGGGGGTTCGATTCCTCGCGCCCCAGATGGTTTCGGTTCGGCTGAAAGCTGAGGATCGGTTTGCCGACCGCCTTGGCCGTCACCAGCGCGACGCTGGTCATGCCCCACACCGCGCCAGCCAAAGCGATGAGCATGTCCGCGTCCGTCGATACGAGGGCCGCGTCCAAACCGGCGGCGGCCCACAACTCCATATGGGCCAGCAATGTTTCCGGTTCCTGCCGGGGGTGCGGCTTAATAAGGAATCGGCCGTTGGCGCCATGGCGCCGGGCATGGTCGCGCATCGCCGCCATGGCGTCGCGCCAATCGTAACCACCGTCGCGTGGTTGCCGTTCGGTGGGATCGAGCAGAACGACGATGAGCGGCGCCCCCGTTGGATTAAGCGCGCTGGACGCGTCAGCCAACTGGTTGGCTGGCAAGGCGGCGATCCGATCAACCGAGGCCGCGATGGCGAAATGGTCAAGAACTCGCAAGCGGCCCTGGATTGTCTCCGCCAGAATTCCCATGGCGGCCAATGCGGCGATCAACCCCTGCTCACAAAACGCATCTGGCAAGACAATTTTATCGGGCAATATCGGATTTCGTCCATCATCGGGGCAGAAATGCCGATGGTAGTTTTTCCAATGATCAAAGAAAAAAACACTTTTGACCTTGGAGGATAAACTAAGATCAAGAACATCCCATGTGCGCGGGAAATCAACTTGTGACCCAAGAAGAAGAACGGTTTCTTTCCCAGACATTCCCAGGGTCGTAGAAAGATGTGCCGCAGGCTGATGACCAGCATCATTTTGGCGCGCGGCCCATCCGTCGACGAACCATTCAACCACGGTGTCGGTTCCAAGCAGGTCCGTCACCGCCCTGAACATGGCGACGGCTCCCGGATCAACGGCGTAGATCAGGATTTTTCTGTAAGGCGCCAGCAATTCCCGCAGCATGGCGGCGCGATCCATCATGATCCCGTCACGTCCCGAGCGCCTGCGGCCAACGCGGCGCAAAGCCGCTCGGCCTCCAGGGCCAGCGATGCGGGGCAAAGCGGCGGCGCTTCACACTCCAGAACCTTCAGAACATCGTCGATCAATCCTGTCATGGCCATCTCGTGGCCGGTGTCCATGTCAGCGGCTTCGACCAGGCGGCGACCAGGCGGAATCCCTGCGCCGTCCTGCACGGTCCATGACCGCAGGCGGCGGTGATCACGGTCAACGACGTAGCGGCCTTGCGTGGTGATGACGTCCAATTCAAACAGAGTGAAATGGCGATCATCCAACCCCTGCAAGAAAAGCTGGGGACACCGATCCAATTCGAGAAAGGCGCTGACCGTTGGGTCATCCCCAGCGGCGTCGCAACGCCACGCCAGCGGCGCCATCCGCTTTACAGAACCAAACAGCCGCATGGCCAGATCAATCGCGTGAACGCCATTGTGGCGGACGCCCTTGGCGTAGCGGATGCTGGCCGACAGAACATTTTCACGGCTGAAGCGGTCGGCCAGCACGCCATACAGCGGCACATAGCGGCGTGATAGGTTGACCAGCAGCGGAATGCCAACGGTCGCGAAGCGTTCAACCAACTCCGCGCCGGTTTCGGGATCGAGAGCCAGCGGCTTTTCAGTAACGACCGCTCTCAAGGGCAGGTCGGCAAGGCGCGCCAGCAGATCGACCCGTGGCGCCGTAGACAGGGCAAGGCTGACCACCTCCGGGCGTTCAGCTTCCAGCATGGCCCAGGGATCCTGGTAAAAGCGCGCGCGCCACCCCGCCGCCTTGGCCGCCGCAAGGATGTCGGGATTGTCGTCGACAATGGCGCAAAGATCAAAGCGTGGATTGGCCGCGAAGCCACCAACATGCGTCTGTGGCGCCGCCACGCCCGGCCTGTCCATGCGACAACCAATCATGCCGGCGCCGATCACGGCGGCGCGCCAGCGGCGAGGAGCGGTGGGCGGATCGATCATCGCGAATGGCCTACCCTTCCGCCGCCGTCTTCTGGCGGACCGAACTGTTCAGGGCCTTCCAGTCTGGATGCGCGTCCAGAAGCGCGACGACCTCTTCGGCGGTAAAATGAGGGGAAAGGGGCAGGAGCGTTTCCAGAATGCGGCGGATCAACTCATAGTCGCCAGGCTCGTCAACCGTCACCCGCAGGTCAGGCCGGCGCAGGACGCCCTCCGCCTCCCAGTGGCCATGACGAAACAGGTCGGGGTGGAGATGGATGAAGTGGCTGCCATGCACCCGGTCGATTGGGTCGTTGGACAACGCCATTGACCGTTCCAGCGCGGCGACGCTGAACACCCGCACATCAAAACCGATCGGAAATGTTCCGGTGATGTTGTTCCCGGCATAGTCCAACCCATTGGCGGCGAAAAGTTCCAAGCTCCGATCAATGTGGGCTGGATCGACCAATGGGCAGTCGCCGGTCAACTGCACGATGATGTCGGCGTTGACCAACCGCGCCGCGCCGAGCAGCCGTTCGGCAATATCCTCGACCGGGCCACGATACGCTTGGCAACCGATCCGACCGCACAGATCGGCAATCACCTGATCCGGCTTCGCAACCGTGCTGGCCACGACGACCTCATCGACCAACCGCGCGCGGCGCACACGCTCGATCATCACTTCCAGCATCGTCCGTCCCGCGACCGGCAGCATCACTTTGCCAGGCAGCCGCGTCGCAGACATTCGCGCCTCGATCGTGGCGACGACGCGGAGCCTCTGCGCGGGAGTCTGGAAAGAGGAAGCTTGAGCGCTCATGGAATGAACTGCCCCTGTGTCAACAGTTGCGCGTCGGTGGCCGACGCCGTGAAACGGGCTGGGCGGTTCGACAGGAACGGGCCATCCTCCTTGCGAGGCAGCCGCGCCGCTTCAACCCCATCGCCGTCGGCCTGCCGCCCGACATGGTCTTTCTGTTCCCATTCGCCGCCCCCCCCCCGCGCCCAGATGGCTGGGTCGCGGTGACGGTCAACCGCTGACAGAACATCGGCAAGATCAATCCCCACCCAACGCGCGAACGCGTCGGCGTCAGCGGGCAGCGTGTTCCAACGGCGTTGTTCCACCAGGGCGATGCCATCCTCGCGGCTGAGCCGACCAAAGCGGATTTCACGGCAGGCATGGTCTGTGACCTTGCCGTATCCCCATTTTATAAATTTGATGTAATCATGAATTCCGCTGTAATGCTGACAGTCAACATCATTGTATGTATCAAAAGTTCCTTGCTGCGGTCCCGTATAATAATTATATTTCTCCAACATTGATTCATGTTGTTTCTTTGTATCCCATCGAATGTAATTACCGAGATATATTCCACGAACGCCAGATCGATTTATTTCATTGTCAGATGGATAGAAAAAAGGTCGAAGGTCATTTTCAGAAAGCCCATCGACATCGACCAGATCTTCGGCCTCACACCCCATCAGATCATGTTCGCGACGATACCGCCGAGTCATCTCCACCTCGTCGCGGTGGGAAAACATGCCAACCTGATCCACCCCTTGATGATGCCCCCAGACAATCAAGGGAATGTTCATGCGCACGGCCATCCGCACCGGAAAGACTGTCGAACCGGCCAGATGGTGCCAGTGAAAGCTGCCCAAACGCTGCAAAGTCGTCTGGGAAATTCGCTTGATCCATTCTGGGTTGATGGTTTCGGTGATGATGTCGGAACCGAGCAGCGTGCGCAACCGCTCAAGGTTGTTCATTCCTGCGGCGGTGTTGTAGTGTCGGTTATAGCTGACAAGCAGCGGATTCAATCCGTACACCTTGCGGATGGTGTGCAGGATGAAATAGGAGTCGCGCGCGCCGGAAACGGGCACGATGCAATCATACCCGGAAGCCGACCGGCCCCGATAGCTGTCTAGGATCGTAGACAGGCGCGTTTCGCGTTCCCGCCAGTCCAACTGGTCCTTTTCTTCATGAACACGGCACCCCAGACAGACGCCAGTTTCATCGAAACCAAGCATAAGCGGATGGTTTTCGGGATAAAGACAACGATGACAATAACGCATGTCAGGCCTCGCCAGCGGCGACGCGCCGCGTATCGATGCGATGAAGCAACGCCGCCATATCGGTTTCGGGAACTGGCGACTCTTGCTCCCAAATTGGGTTTTTCAATTTCCACCTGCCGCCAACCTGCTCCCACATGGCGCCCCGATAGCTGTTCGCCACATCCCAGAACAGAGTCAGGTCGATGCCAACCCAATCGCAAAACGCCTGAATGAAGCGCTCGTGGCAGCGGCCATCCAGTTCCTGAACGATGCGGATCCCTTCGGATCGGCTGATGCGCTCGTTGCGAATGTCGTAGCAGGAGAATTCCGTGGCGTGCCCAAAGCCAAGTTTGATCTGCTTCAGCATTGAGTTGACGATGGCGTTGTCGCAATCAAGGGAGTTGTGGACATAGGGATTGCCGATGTCATAGGGCAAGGCGTCCAGGCATTCCAGGCCATGGCGGATTGCGAACACGCCATTGTCATAGCCTGACCAGTTGGCGAAATATCCCATATAGATGCCGCGCCCCCCCCAGGCCGTCAGTTCATCATCCGTTGGGAAACGATAGGGCAGGATGTCTCGTGGTTCGACGCCATCGCCCAACCAGATGTCGGCGCCCTGGCCACCCAAGGTGTTGTTGTAACGGATCAGCGTCGCATCCCAATCGGCTGGACCTGACTTGTTGTCGCCCGCCTCCAGAGCCGGATTTTCGCCAAAAAACACCAACGGCACGCCCTGGGCCATCGCAACCCGAAACGGCGTGGCGTAAAGCGCAAATTCGGAATATTTCACAATATTCCCGTAATTCAGAAATGATTTGCGCGACAGCCGACACGCCACGTCAGGGTTGGGCTGAACCGTGATGAGGTCGAAGCCCAGTCGAACCAGATTTTCCATGTTGCGGCGCCCAAGCGTCGTGCCATCGGACGCAGCGAACTGCACCAGAAGCGGTTTCAGCCCCAAATGGTCGCGCACATACATGGCCTGCCATGTGCTGTCCTTGCCGCCCGACACACCAATCACACAATCCCAAGGCGCCTGGCTGGTGGAGCGCGCCCACTCCGCATAGGCGCGAAGCTCTTCTTCCCGGGCGTTCCAATCGATGGATTTCTTGCGTTCGCTCCAAAGGCAGGCGTTGCAAAGCCCATCGGCATTAAGGCTGAGACCCGGACGGGTCGTCGGCATGACGCATTTGCGGCAATAAAGCATGTGGGATTGAACCAATGCAGAAACGGTAGGATCGTCCGTATTTGTGCCCTACCCGCCTCACAGGAACAAGTTGAAAAATCCCGCAAGGATTTTTAATTATAGCACAAGGCAACAACGGATTGCCCTTGGTTTCATAAAATAAAAAATCTGTCTCCTTGAATAATTTTATTGGTTAATTTGTCAATATTCATTGAATATGAATTATAATTAACATGCACGACCATTTACATTCAGATTTTTATCAGAATTCATTAGGGAAATTCAGATGTATTTCAACTTATACTGTTGTACGATTTGTACCAAGAGACAAATTTTGGAAGACCAACCTCGATCGGGGTTTTGGGTTCAAAGCCAAGATCTCGCCGACTGACTTCAATGTCGGCCGCCGTTTCCGGCACGTCTCCAGCCTGAAGCGGCTCCATAATCTTGACAGCCTTTTGCCCCAAGGATTCCTCAAGGATGGAGATAAAACGCATCAAGTCCTCGCAACGGTTGTTGCCAAGGTTGTAGACTCGGTGAGGCGCCTGCGTTTCGGTGTTCATGGGGGCGGGACGCTCCAGCGCCGCAACAATACCTGCGACAATGTCATCGACGAAGGTGAAGTCACGCTTCATCTTACCGCCATTGAACACACGAATTGGTTTGCCCGCCATGATGGCGTCGGCAAACAAATAAGCGGCCATATCAGGCCGTCCCCACGGACCATAGACGGTAAAAAATCGAAGCCCCGTTGTCGGTATATTGTAAAGATGACTGTAGGAGAAAGCCATCATTTCTCCTGCCTTTTTCGTTGCGGCATAGATCGACATCGGATTGTCGACTCGATCTTCCACAGAAAATGGCATTTTCTTATTTGTTCCATAGACAGATGACGTCGATGCGTAGACAACATGCTTCAGACTCGGCATTCTTTTCGCCGATTCAAAAATATTGATCTGACCCGTAACGTTGGAATCGATATAGGCATATGGATTTTCTAGGGAGTACCGAACTCCGGCCTGGGCAGCCAAATGGACAACCCCAGACACATCCTTGAAATCCGGCCAAAGAGCCTCGATTTCTGATCGCACCGAAATATCCGCTTTGATGAAGCGAAAATTGCTGTTTCCAGTCAGGCGAGCCAGGCGCGCTTTTTTGAGGTCAACGGAATAGTAATCGTTGAGATTGTCTATACCGATGACACGCTCCCCACGTTCGAGCAGAGCGGCGGCAACGTGCGAGCCAATGAAACCGGCAACGCCAGTGACAAGAATAGTCATTGAATAACCTTTTGCGACAAGGGCGCGCCCGCAGCCGGGCGCCCAGCTCGTTGTTCCGTTATGCCTGAGCCGCTGCGGCGACGCCACCGTTTGTGCGACGGTTCAGCGCCCTCCCGACCACTGTCGGCTCCCGATGGTTATGGTTGGGCCGCGATCCTTTGCCCGCAGGACGTCATAGCCGCCACAGTCGAACCCCATCCGGGATGGTCGCGCGATCCAGAGTTCCTCTGACATCCACAACAACGCCGCATCCGTCCTTGAGAAGGCCGGAGATCAGCGGCCATCCGCCTGTCCGAAATGAATCGTGGGCAACCGCCAGGATGACGGCATCAGCTGGGACCAAGGCGTCAATCGGCGTCAAGGCCACGTTGTATTCATGGGCGCAAGCGTCCGAATCCGCATGGGGATCGTGAATTGCGACCTCAATGCCAAAGCTCTCCAATTCACGCGCCACATCAATCACGCGGGTGTTCCGAATATCGGGCACATTTTCTTTGAAGGTCAATCCCAACACGGTGACGCGCAGATCGGTCCGGCGCTCGTTTTTCATCAGAAGTTTGACCGTCTCCCGCGCAATATGCTCCCCCATGGAATCGTTGATGCGGCGGCCCGCCAGAATCACTTCAGGATGATGGCCGACCTGTTGGGCGCGGTGGGTTAAGTAATAGGGATCGACGCCGATGCAATGCCCACCGACCAACCCCGGCGTAAAGCGCAGGAAATTCCACTTTGTGCCTGCGGCAGTTAGAACGTCATGGGTATCAATATTCAGCTTGTGCAGGATGATCGATATTTCGTTCATCAGCGCGATGTTCAGATCCCGCTGAGTATTCTCCAGAACCTTCGCTGCCTCTGCAACCGCAATCGACGGAGCACGATGGATACCCGCCTTCACCACGCTGGCATAGACAACCGCAACCGCTTCCAGCGTGACGGCGTCCGATCCTGAAACGACCTTCACGATGCTTTCAAAACGATGCTCTCGATCACCCGGATTGATTCGTTCGGGAGAGAACCCGACACCGAAATCGACGCCAAGCTTCAGCCCCGACATGGCCTCCAGAATGGGAACGCACTCTCGTTCGGTTGCGCCGGGATATACGGTGGACTCGTAAACCACGATGTCACCGCGCTTGAGGTGGCCGCCAACTGTGCGCGTGGCGGACAAAAGCGGGCCGAGATCCGGCAATTTGGCGTCATTGATCGGGGTTGGAACCGCGACGATGTGAAAATCGGCAAGCGCCAAATCCTTGGGATCGGCGGTAAAACGCAAAGCGGCTTGGCCCAAAGATTCGACCTCCACTTCTCCGGTGCGGTCGTGGCCAGCGGCCAGTTCAGCGATGCGTTGAGTGTCGATGTCGAAAGCGACCACAGACGCGCCAGCACGGCCAAAGGCAACCGCGACCGGAAGACCGACATAACCGAGACCGATGACGGATATCCGGCGGGAATGCTTCATGATGATAGTCTCAGCGGGTTGAGAGGCGCGAACAGGCGATCGTTCCTTGTCACTCCCCAATTTGATTCGAGCGCGGATCGCCAGATCATCGGGAGTTGGTTGTTTTTAGTGAGGCAGGCCTGTCATGAAAAGGCTATTTCCAGCAAGCGATCAACGGCGTGACTCCAGGTGAACCCATTGGCCACGAACGTCGGCCCTGATCGCCGCGCCTGTCGGCAGAAATCTGGCGTCTCAATGGCGTGCGTCATCAGGCTCAAAAGATGGTCAGGATCTGGTCGTAAGGCCCAACCAGTGACGTCAGGGGCCTGCGGGTAGGGGGTGAAAGGCTCAATCCGGCTGTCAATGCGCAAAGCAAAATCCGGGGTGGTGAAATCATCGGTCGCGCCACCCGCCGTGCAGATCACCGGCAGACCGCATGCCGCAGCTTCCAGCACAGGCATGTTGAAGCCTTCCCCCCTGTATGGGGACACATAAGCGTCTGCGGCTTGGTAGAGGATCGCCATGGTGCGGAAAGAAAGCGAGCGGCCTTCGTAGCGCAAACGAGGCCGGATGCGTTCCTTCTGCTCGTCAGTCAACCCCTTGATGTTGGACAACAGCTTATCGCGCGAGCCGTACAGGGAATCCAGCCCCTTGATGAACAGCAGGGCGTCGGGATGCCCCTCCAACAGGGTGGCGAAGGCGCGCAGCGTCAGATCCAATCCTTTGTTGTGGGTCATCGAACCAATGGTGAGAAACACAAATCCATCCCAACCCAAACGCTGGCGCAACCGCACGCGCTCTTCTTCGGACAAGGGATGATGAAGCGACGGATGAACACCATGAGGCACGCAAAAAACGCGCGATTCTGGAATCCCGCTTTCAACACATCCAACCCGCGACCATTCCGACGGCGTAATCATGACCGCGTCGGACCGGGATATGGCAAGGCGGACGTCCTCCTGCCCAACGATGTTGAGCCGCGACAGCTTCCTCCACTCCGACGTTCCGAAAACGAGTGTCCGCCGCGCCTCCGAAGGCCGGAAATCGTAGGGGAACCCCATCCGCAGCACGGCGTCAAAGCGCTCTTCCAGACCCGGCTGCCTCAGGGCGTCAATCGCCGCTTCCATCGCAGGGTCAAAGAGGCCCGTCTGACGCTTCCAGACATCAGGGTGGGGAACGTCTTGATGAGCCAGCCTCAAATCGGGACGGGTCGCGAGCTCCATGCACTGAAACTGGTTCACGATCGCATAGGAATGGGGAATGTGCCGCCATCCCTCAACCAGCAATGCTCCTGCGGTCATACGCGTACTCCCAATAAGCCATCCCGAAAACCTAGAGTCCTCCGCCGGGACAGACAATGGCGGAGCGCCCTCTTGGCGACACTTTCACTTAGCCCCGGTGTATCCAATCACCCGGATGGGAACAACAGTGAATAGGATATTCGGGATAAAACAGCGACAAGATGATGGAAATGACGGCTCTCCGGGAAATAGGCTGATGAAGCGCCCTTGTTATACCGCGACATGCTCTCCTTAAACTCCTCCACTCTAGCGTTAGAGTGAATTTCGTTCATTCTGATTCATATCCTGAGGTTGAAAAGAATTCTCCGCGATCTTTTTTGCTCACTCCGTTGATGGCGTTGCTAATCGTGTTTTAAAGATCGGGAAGGCGCGCGCGGCGCCGATTCTGAAATCCCTGCCCTGTTGCTGAAAGGGATCAAAGCCACCGTACAGAGGATCATACCCCGTCGTGATGGGCTTTGGGAGGAATGTGCCTATGACCGAGATTGTCGGTCTGCTGCAAATCCGTTAATTTGCATTGGTTTGACGGCAATCGCGCGCAGAGCGTGACGTGCCGGTGACATGGGCGCTTCGGCTCGGAACAGGAGAATTGTGCATGGCGACGCCCACCAGCAGCGGACAGGTCTCTTCCGTAGCCGACACATCCCAGACCTACATCAACGCCCTGCTGGTGGGATCCAAGTGGGGGGGGGCGGCTGGAACAGGCTTGACGCTGACCTACAGTTTTCCCAGCTATGGCAGCTCCTGGTCCACAGCGTCCGTTTCCAGCGGTGGCTACGGCTCCTCGTCGGGCAGTGGCGAGCCTTGGGGAAACAACCTGACGCCGTTGAACACCGTCCAGCAAAGCGCCTTCGCCCAGGCCCTGCAATCCTGGGCGGCCGTCGCGAACATCAGCTTTGTCCAGGTCGATGACACCGCGTCCCAAGTGGGCGACATCCGGGTCGCCTTCAGCGCCACCTTGTCGTCCGACACCTCCGGCCATGCTTATTATCCCTATGGTCAGCAGGGTTCCGGCGGCGATGTCTGGCTGAATCCGAATGTTTCGGCCAACCAGACGCCGCTGCCCGGCAATTTCGGGTTTGAGGTAATGGTGCATGAGATCGGCCATGCGCTGGGGCTGAAGCATCCCTTCGATGGCTCTCCCACGCTGACGGGCGCCGCCAACACCACCCAATACACCGTGATGGCCTACAACGAGGCGTCCGGGGCGACGATTTCTCCCGCCGGGCCAATGCTCTATGACATTGCGGCGATCCAGTATCTGTATGGCGCCAACACCTCTTACAAAACTGGCGACGATGTCTATCAGTTCAGCGCCTCGTCGGAAGAGCTGAAGACCATTTGGGACGCGGGCGGCACGGACACCTTCGACGCGTCGAACCAGGTGGTGGCCGCGACGATCAACCTGAACGCGGGCGGTTTCAGCTCCATCGGCATCCGAACGGGCGGCAGCGCGGCGCGGCAAAACATCGCGATCGCCTATGGCGCGGTGATCGAAAACGCCAAGGGAGGCACTGGCAGCGACTCCATCGTTGGCAACGCGGAGGCCAATGTTCTGGAGGGCAACAACGGGACCGACACGATTTCTGGCGCGGCGAGTCGGGACGAGCTTCATGGCGGCGCCAGCGGCGACCTCCTGTTCGGCAACCAGGGCGAAGACACGCTGTTTGGCGACGCGGGCGATGATCGTCTCTATGGCGGGGTGGACAATGATTCCCTGCTGGGCGGCGACGGCGCGGATCAGGTGAGCGGCGACAACGGGGCCGATGTGCTGGCGGGCAATCGCGGAGCGGACACGTTGTTTGGCAACACCGGGTCGGACACGCTGTTCGGCGGGGCCGATGGTGATTTGATGTATGGCGGCCGCGACGACGACCGCCTGCTCGGCGACTCCGGGGCCGACACGTTGGTCGGCGGGTTGGGGGCCGACACTCTGACGGGCGGCGGCGACGGCGATCTGTTCCGTTTCCAGGTCAGCGATGGAACCGACACCGTGGCGGATTTCGATTTCAACGCCGGGGATCGTCTGGCCTTCGGGGACAGGACTTACGCTCTGAAGTCAGCCGTTTCCGGTGATTTGGTGATTGACTTCCTGAATGGCGACACCATCACCCTGATGGGCGTCGCGCCCAGTCAATTCTCGTCCTCCTGGCTCACGGCCTGATCGTTTCCGGGGATGGCTCTGGACGCGGGGCCATCCCGGAAAGGCGCGCCAACGCGTCCGCCACCTGCGCGATGACGGGCGGCCAAACGCCCAACGACGCTTGGCGGAACAGACGCGTGGCTGGGTACCAAGGGGTGTCGGCGCGCTCCCGCATCCACCGCCAATCCGGGTCCGCCGACAACAGAACCCAGCAGGGTTTCCCAAGCGCGCCAGCCAGATGGACGACCGCCGTATCGACGCCGACGACCAGATCCAACGCGGCGATCCGCGCGGCGGTGTCGGCGAAATCCTTCAACGCCGAACCATGCCGAATCACCCGCCGTCCGTCCGCCAAACGGTCCAGCTCCTCTTCAGCAGGCCCTTTTTGCAAGCTGTGAAACTCAACCCCCGGCGTGGCGAGCAGGGGGGCCAAAAGCGCCAGGGCGCAAGAGCGGTGAACGTCGTCCGGGTCCTCGCCCCGCCCAGCCCAAGCAAGGCCGACTCGCAAAAGACCGTTCCTGTTTTCGTGCGTTTCTGCGTCGGGAACCCTCAGATAGGGCGTGTCGGCGGGAATGTCGCCAATGCCGGTCCCAAACAAACGCGGCAGACTCATCAGCGGCACATGAGCGGCGTAAGCCGGGATGCGCTCCCCTTCCGACAGGATATGGGCGCACCCCGGCAACCCGGCCATCAAACGGCGCAACTCGTGCGGAACCGCCAAAACCACCCGCGCGCCGCGCGCCGCAGCCAGGGGAACATAGCGGGCAAACTGGATGGCGTCGCCAAACCCTTGCTCCGCATGAACCAGCAAGGTTTCGCCCTTCAGCGGTTGCCCGTCCCAGAAGCAATCCCAGCGCCCGATCCAAGGGACCGGCCCCTTCAGCCGCCATCGCTCCTCATACAACCGGAACCCGTCGTCGAGACGCCCGGCGGCCAGCAAAGCCATCGCCAGATTGTAACCGACGCGAGCATCCTGGGGGGCAAGCGCGCGGGCGGCGCTGAAACGCTCCAGCGCGTCCGGCAAGCGCCCCGCCTTCATCAGGGCGACGCCCAGATCGCCCTGGGCTGACGAATCGCCAGCCACGACCGACGCGCCGAACAATCGGACCGCCGCCGCATAGTCGCGGGCCATGTGGCGCAGCACGCCGAGCCGCCGCAATGTGGCGGGATGGGCCGGATCGACGCTCAGCAGGATCCGGCAGACCTTTTCGGCGTCGGGCAACCGCCCGGCCCGGACATGGGCGTCCACCAGCGCGAAGCCGCGCGTCGTGTCAACGGAGGTCAATCCGCCGCTCCATCTCAGCCACCGGCTTGCCTTGGCGGACCAGTCGGAAGACCGCGCGGTAGTTTCCCGGCGCCCAGCCGTCGGCGGGACGTTTCACCCCGCTGAAGCCAAACCAACTGACGTTGGAGCTTGGCAGAACGCTCATCCGCTCCGACAGAACGCGGCTGTTGGGGCCGACGATGCGGAACCATGCCTCGTCCCCCGCCATGGCTCCCATCACATCGGCCCAAAAGATCAGTTCCGGTGAATTCCGCCCCAAAAGAGCATCCTGATAGGCGCCGCGCCGGGCCTGCTCGGCGTCCGGGCGGGTGGCGGAAAAGCCTGCGGCCAACCCGGCGGTTTCCCGATAGGTCAGCTTCCCGGTCGTCTCGGCGCTCCACAGCGGCGCGCGCGGGCCGTTGCAGGGGGCGCCGTCCCCGGCAGTTCCGTTCACGCCGACAAAGGGGTCGATCACGGCGGCGCCATGGCGAACCTCAAAATGGACATGGGGAAACATGGTCAGACCGGACAGGCCAACCAGACCAAGCCGCTGCCCAACCTCCACCCGGTCGCCCTGTTTGACCGCAACGCTGCCCTGGCGCAGATGGGCGTAGATGGTCTGCCAACCGTCGCCATGATCGAGGATGACGGTGTTGCCCCCGCCTTGATTTTTCAGAGTGGCCGGATCGGCCTCGCGCATGTCCACGTCCGTCATCCCGTCGCGGGTCGCCCGGACGATCCCCGGCGCGGCGGCAAGGACGGCCACGCCCTGGCGCATGGCGGGGTGATCGAGCAGTCGGATGTCCGTGCCGGAATGCCCGTTGTAGGACAGGCGGCCACAGGCGTAGTCGCGACGATCGGGACTGGGATCGTGATCGACGTAATTCTGAACGAAGCAGCGTTCGCCCATGGCGCAGTCGATCGGCAGTTCCAGGACCGGCGGTTCCGCCGCCGCCGGGACCGAGAAGAAACCCAGAAGGACAAGCGCCACGCCCAGCGCAAACGCGCGTCGCGGAACCGAAAGCTGGCGGGTTGAAGATGACATGGGCGCGCGGAACTCCGGTCAATCCTGGTGGAACGGGATGTTCCTGGCGGCGCGTCGCCCGATGACGGCGACTGATGCGGAAGGGCTTGGCCTGGGCAGGGCTTGGCGCTACTCCTCGGGGCGCCGCGTCACAGGACGCGGGAATATTGCCCGCAGCGTTATCGGATTGCAACGACATGCCAGACCAAGCGAAGCCGGACCATCTTACGGCGGCGACGCCTTCCGCCCCGGACGCTTTGCTCCGCTCCGCATCCGTCTGCATCGTCACCCATGAGTTCGCCGGGCTGCCGGGCAGCGGCGGCATCGGAACCGCCTTTGCGGGGTTGGCCGAGACTTTGGTCGCCGCCGGTTGCGCCGTCACCGTGCTGTGCTCGGGCCTGTTGCCCCTCCCCCCGGGGTTTGAGCGGGAGAACGCGGAAGGGCTGACCATTCGCCGCCTGCCGCCCGGCCCGCTTCCGATTGAAGGGGAGGATCCGTTCCTGCGTCTGTCGCACGACGCCTTCCTGTGGCTGGTTGAACGGCGTTTTGATGTCATCCATTTCGCCGACTGGACGGGGTTGGGCTTTTTCGCCACCACCGCCAAGCGTCAGGGAATCGCCTTCGCCGACACCACGCTGACGGTTGGCCTGCACGGCCCAACCCGCTGGGTGCGCAGCGTCAACGGCGGTGGGCTGGAAGGCCCCGGCGAACTCGCCGTCGATTTTCTGGAGCGGCGTTCGGTGGAACTGGCCGACGCGGTGGTCAGCCCGAGCCGCCACCTGCTCGACTGGGTGCGGGAGTCCGGCTGGACCCTGCCGACACGGGCCGACGTCCGGCAAAATGTCCAACCTTCCCCCGCCGACCCGATCCCGTTCGCGTCCGATACGCCACGCCTGGTGCGGGAACTGGTCTTTTTTGGACGGTTGGAAACCCGCAAGGGCGTCGGCCTGTTTTGTGACGCGCTTGACCGGCTGGCCACGCAAGGGGAGTTCCGGAATCTCCAAATCACCTTCCTGGGCGGATCGGCCCCGGTGGACGGCGAGGACGGAGCGACCTATGTCCGCCGCCGGGCGGCGGGCTGGTCCTGGCCGGTGGCGTTTCAGCACGGCTTGTCCTCGCCGGAGGCCCTGGCCTATCTGGCGGGCGACGGGCGGTTGGCGGTCATGCCGTCGCGCATCGAAAACTCCCCCTGCGTGGTGGCCGAATGCCTGATCCGAGGCCTGCCTTTCTTGGCGAGCCGGGTTGGCGGCACGGCGGAACTGATCGTGGACGAGGATGTGGCGGCGGTCCTGTTCGCGCCGGACGCCGATGCGTTGGCGGATCGGTTGGCCCATGCTCTGCGCGTTGGCGCCGTCACGGCCCGCCTGCGCGTCGCCCAACAGGAGGTCGCCGCCAACTGGCTGGCCTGGCACGCGGCGGAGGCGAAACGCGCGCGCGTGCTGGAAAACGGCGGCGCGCCGCTGTCCGTCGCCTCCGACACTTACGCGCTTCTGTCTGGGGACGAGTTGAGTCTTGCGGAGGGAGCCGTCGAACGGATGACGGCGGTTGCCCAGCGAACGGGCGCCGCCATCGTCACCGGCGCGGTGGATGCGGCGGACGGCTCCCGCCGCTGGATCGCCGCCGGAGGTCCGGCGGCCCTTGGTTTGTGGCGCGACGTGGTCGGCCCCGGGCCTCTGCTGGTCCGCCGCGACCGGCTGACCGCCCTTCCTGCGGATCCCGCCGGACGGGCCGCCGCGTTGATTGGGCGACTTCTGGATGGCGACCACATCGAGGTGATGGCGACCACGGTCGCCACCATGACCACGCCGCAAACGACGACTCTCTCATCGGTCGAACGGCTGACTCCCTTCGCGGCGGCAGGCGGAGCGGTTGCCGATTTTGCCCGGTTGGCGTTGGGGCTGGAAACGGTGGCGGTTCGGGCCGTGACGGAACGCAACAGCTTTGCCACCGCGCGGGACGCCGCTGAGGCGGCCCGCCGCCGCCTGCTCGACGAGCGCAACCGGCTGGCCCGCGCCCTGGAGGCCACGGTCTCCGGTGGGCTGGAAGACCGCCAGCGAGCGCGGCTTTCCGCCTTGCTCGCGTCCCGGTCCTGGCGGCTTTCCACCCCCTTGCGGCGGCGCTTTGGGGGAAGCGCCCCTTCCGATCTGGCCAGTTTGCCGCCCGAGCGCGCCGTAGAAACAATTCTCGCTTCGGTCTGGTGGGATCTGGCCGCGCCCTGGCGGTTGGCGGCCCGGGCTTATCGCCGATTCCGCCGCCGGTCATAGACGGAAAAGTGGCGAACCGTCCGACGCCTCACCCGGCGCGCAGCCCCAACCCCTTCAGCATCCGACTGATCTGAACGTCCCAGCTCCATTCCGTCCGGATCCGTTCGGCGGCCTGGGCGGCTTGGACGCGCGCGGCGTCCCGGTTGGCGTAAACATGTTCCAGCGCCTCGACGATCTCGTCGATGGAGGATTCGCCCCAACCTTCGGTTCCCATGCCGCCCGGTCGGGACGGAACCGAAGCCTGCGCGCGCAGAGCCAAGCAGGGCAGATCCGCGATCAGGTCCAGATGGCCGGTGTTGGCCGACAGGATGGTGGGAATTCCGCAGGCGATCGCCTCCATGGCGACCAGATTGGTCCCGCCTTCGCAACGGTTGGGAAACAGGGCCGCGTCGGCCTGCCGCAGAACCTTGCCCATGGCCCTGTTCGACACCGCAGGAGCGACCTGAAACGACCCTTCGGGCAAACCATTGCGGCGCAGCCAACCGGCCACATCGACCGCGCCCTTTTCGTCCAAACCGGGGGCCTCAGCCAGATGAGGGGAGTCGCTCATGCTTCGCGCCAAGGTCGGCCAGGGGCTGAACCACCCCGCGACAAGAAGCGCGTCTGGATGACGTTGGTGGAAACGGCGGAAGGCCGCGACCACCACATCCTGCCCCTTGCGGAACTCCAACTTGCCGCCGGAATAAACGATGAAGCGGTCGCGCGCGTGGGCGCGTTGCGGACCGGGATGGAAAACCGTGGCGTCCACCCCCTGCGGGCAAACCACCACCCGCTCCAACCCGGCTCCGCGCAGAACCTCGGCGGTCCAGGAAGCCCCGGCGGCGATACAGGCGTAGCGCTGCCCGCGCGCCACGACCTCGGGACCGAGGTTGGTGTCCTCCAGAAAGGCGATGGCCAGATCGGGGGTTCCGGCAAACGTGGCGGCGAGCGGCGCAGGGGTCAGCCCGTTGCCCAACCCGTGCAGCATCGGAAAACTGCCGCGCACCATGACGGATGGATCGGGGCGGCTGGCCATGGCGGCGGCGATGGCGATGGCGTTGGCGGTCAACCGCTCGAAAAAGGCTGGATCGACCGTGTTCCGGTCAATCGACGACAGCGGATAGATGGGCATCGGCTCCAGATCACCCGCCGCCATCATATGACGCGCGATGTGCAAGCCAAGAACGCCCCAGCCCGAATAGCTGCCGATCTGCCAGACGATTCCAACCTTCTGGCCGCTGCCCAGATCAATCTTGATCCGCGTCATTGGATGGTGGACCGGCTGGGAATTGGCGACCGCCATACGCCCTCGCCATGGGGCGCCGGAGGGCTCTTGCGAAAGATGTCCAAGACGAAGCCGTAGTGATTGACGCGAAATGTTCCGACCGGATGCTGCGCCGCCTGATAGGGCGTGCGGGGCGGGAAGGCCGCCCATTCATGGCAAAATCCCAGACCTGTGGCAATCCGCTTTCCAACTCGGGATCGTCTTGACACGGGGGCGGGGGAAGCCTGAAGGTCGCGCCGCTTTCCCGGAATTTTTCACAGGCGGCGCTTTCGCCATCATGCGCATCCTCATCACGATCCCGCATTATTGTGGCGCTCCAAAACCGGGCGTGTCGGTTGAATATGGCTCCACCCATGGGGACCGAACGGCCCGCGCCGCCGCGCTGCGGGAAGCCATCGCCGCCTGCCAACGCCATTTCGGCTCGCAAGGAATGATGCACAGCCGAAACGCCGAACGAGTCGTGCGCCGCCCGAACATTGGCGCGGTGACGAGCGTGGACATCGTCGTCGTCACCACCGGCGGGCGTCATCTTCTGGACGAGCTTGATCTGCCCGTCGGTTTTTTCACTCATCAGCCGGTTGATCTGGACCCGATGACGCTCGGCTTCGCCTGTCACGCTGTGCTGGCGGAACGGTTGGGCCAGTATGATTATTATGGTTACATTGAGGATGATCTTGTCATCCACGACGCCAATTTTTTTGACAAGCTGGAAATGTTCAACGCGGCGCATGGCGAAAGCTGTGTTTTGCTGCCCAATCGCTACGAAACCGCACTCCGATCCGCTTTCCAGAAGCTCTACATCGACCGGGCCATGCTGGATGATTTGCCAGAAGGCAGCGTCGCCCCGGATGACCGCCGAGTCATCCAAGGGTCGTTCCTGAATCGGCAGTTGGCGCTGGAACGAGCGTCCAACCCTCATTCCGGCTGCTTTTTCCTGGACGAACGGCAAATGCGGATCTGGCGGGATCAACCCTTCTTCCTGGACCGCGACACAGGTTTCATTGGACCGTTGGAAAGCGCGGCGACTCTGGGAATTCTCAAGACTTTCAAGCTGTTCAAACCACACCTGTCCTGCGCGAACTTCCTGGAGATCCATCACGCCTGCAACCGCTATCTGGAACGCGACATGAAGACGCTTCCCGCGACCTGAGCGGTTTCGGGAAAGGAGCCATGCAAACGGGAATCGGCGATAAATCGACTTGTGTCCGCTGCGCCGATCCCCTAGCTTCTGCGAAGCCATCTAGCCAGATTTGCCGTCGTAACTTGCGCGCGGCAGCCGGTTTTATAAAAGACCAATGGGTTGCCGCCCATTGGTCTTTTTTTTGCCGACTCCCTGCGGCGAAATGGCGAAACCCAGGGCTTGAGCGGCGCCAGGGCTTACCCTAAGCTCCGCCCGCCCGCCGCAAGGTCGGCCGGATTTCTATGGCGGCTTCTCACATGATCAACGTTTTCATCGGTTACGACCCGCGCGAAACGGTGGCGTTCAGCGTGCTTGAGCACAGCATCAACGCCCGCGCCTCACGCCCGGTCTCGATCACCCCCCTGATGCTGTCGCAGTTGAAATCCCTGATGTGGCGGGAGCGTCATCCGCTGCAATCGACGGACTTCTCGTTCTCGCGCTTCCTCACGCCGTATCTCTGCGGATTCCAGGGTTGGTCGATCTTTCTCGACTGCGACATGCTGGTGCTCGACGACATCGCCGCGCTGTGGGATCTGGCTGACGACCGCTACGCCGTCCAGGTCGTCAAACACCAGCATGTCCCACAGGAAGAACGCAAGTTCCTCGGGCAGCCGCAAACGCGCTATGAAAAGAAAAACTGGTCGAGCGTAATGTTGTTCAACAACGCCCGCTGCGCCGCGCTGACGCCCGATTATGTCAACACGGCGACCGGCATGGAGCTTCATCAATTCCATTGGCTGGGCGATGATTCATTGATCGGCGATTTGCCGCACCGTTGGAATCATCTGGTCGATTATGACCCCCCGGCCCCGCGCGACGAGGTTTCAAACCTGCACTACACCATTGGCGGTCCGTATTTTGACCGATACGTCGATTGCGGTTACGCCGATCTCTGGTTCCAGGAGCGTGACCGGATGATGCACTGCTTGCAGCGCTGAGGATCAGGGGAGCGGTTTCTCACCGACGACCCGCATGTCGCGCGGGTCGCCCAGCTTGAAACGGACCGACTCGCGGCGCAGCGCCCGCAACCCGGCCTCGTGCATCACCTGGGCAAGGCTGCGCGGCGTGTACCCCCAACGATGGCACATCAGCGGATCCCGCCACGCCGGATCGCCGTACAGCACCCACATGGTGCGTTGAGCATCCCCCCGGTTCCGGCGCGACCATCGGGATCCCTCAGGAACTCCTCGCAAGCGGCGACCAGATTCGGGCATTCCAGAATCATGCTGCCGCCGAGCTTCAGCACGCGCGTCCATTCCCGCAGCACGTCAACGACCTCCCATCGCCAAAAATGCTCGACCACATGCACCGCCAGAATTTCATCGGCGCTGTTGTCGGCAAAGGGCGTCAGGTGGTGGAGATCGCACAGCGTGCCCGGCGTCGCCCCATTGCGGCTGGACGCCACATCCACATTGACGTAACCGGGCAGAATCTTGTCGCCGCACCCCAGATTCAGGCGCAAAGGCGCGGTGTCCGTTGCTTGCATCATGGTCTCACTTGGTCGTGGCGTGGCGCAGATACGGAAAAGGCGCCCAGCACGGCGCTCCACCGCTGCGCGACCGCGTCCGAGGTGAAGTGGCGACGGATCAGGTCCTGCCCCTGAACAATGCGCGCTTCGACATCCTCCGGGCGGGCCAAGGCTTGGGCGATGCCCGCGACCATCCGTTCGGCCAGCAGGGCGCTGTCGGCAAAGGGCTGGTAGCTGGGCAGCGGAAAGGCCACCGGCAGCCGTCCAGCCCACAGCGCCGACGCCACCCGGTTGGACGATTTCACCAGCTTGTCCCCAGTGGCCGCGCTGGGGACGATCACCAGATCACACCAGTCCAGCGCCATGCCCATCACTTCCGGCGACCAGGGCAAGCGCCGGATCGGCAGGCCGCATCGCCCGCTGGAAAAACGCTCGGCGATCTGGGGAGTCAGGTTGGTGACGATGGACAGCGCAAGGGGAACGTCGGACGCCCAGTCGCCCAGATCCGGCAGTTCCGCGTCCAGCGCGTCAAGGTTGGCGGGTTGGCCAAACCACAGAAGACGCAACGGCTGGTCTGGCGCAGGGCGGAAACGAGGGGACAGCGCCTCACCCTCCACACAGTCGGGGACAAGGGCGACCGGCGTGTTCCGGCCGATGGCGGCGTAATGGGCGCTGACGCGTTCGGCCAGCACGGGGCTGGCGACGGTGCAGAGGTCCGCGAGATCCAGCAATCCGGCGTAGATGGCGCGCAGATGATCCAGGCTGAACACGTCGTCGCACACATCGACCACGATCCGCGCCCCGCCTTCCCTCACGCGCCGCAAAGCGGGAGCGATGTCGGTGAATTGTTTGGCGACGATCACAACGTCGGCGGCGCGCAGGGCCGACGCGTCAAGCTTGTCCGCCAAGCTTTCGCCCTGCGTCATGGCGATCCCATGCCCCAGCCGTCCCAGCGCGCCAGCCGGTGCGATCGCGCGCAGCCGGTCACTGCCGACCAGAGAGAAGAGACCGCCTTTGCGGTGCTCCAGAGGCCCCGACAAAATCCAAATCAGGTTCATGCGTGCAACGTGCGAGCCTCTATGGTCAGACGCTCCTTCCTTAAGCCATATTGGCGGCCCTTCCAACCATGCGTGAACGTCATGTCCCATGGAACGCCGCAGACGCCGATTCCTTTTTCCGCAGCGGCGGCCCTGTCGGCAGCGCGCCGCTTGCTGCAAGCCGGAGAACGGGACAGGGCCGCAGCGGCGTGCCGTCGGATCCTTCTTGATTCCCCCCAACAGGATGAGGCCCTGCACACGCTTGGCCTGATCGCGCTTGGCGACGGACAGGCGGCGGCGGCGGCAACCCTGTTCGGGCGGGCGGCGACAGCCCGACCGGACTACGCCCAGGCCCACGCCAACCGGGCCGCCGCGCTTCGTCGCCTGGACCGCAATGGAGAATCGCTCGCCGCCATCCGGCGCGCCCTGGCGCTTGCCCCAGCGGAAGCCGCTCTGCTCCACAATCTTGGCGCGGTCGAACGCGCGCTTGGTCAAACCGGAAACGCCATCGCCGCTTTCCGGCGGCTGATCCGGTTGGAGCCGGGGAACGGGGCCGCCCTTCACGCCTTGACCGACGTCTTGCGGACGGCGGGCGGCCTGGACGACGCGATCATGGCCAGCCGCGCCCTAGCGGCGCTGCACCCAGCCTCGGCGCCGGTCTTGGGCAATCTGGGCATCCTGTTGCAATTTCAGGGGCAACTGGACCATGCCATGGGCTGTTACGCCCGTGCCCTTCGCATTGATCCGACCTATGCCGAAGCGCGCAGCAACCTCGGTCTGTCCCAGTTGTTGACCGGGGAGTTGGCGGCGGGTTGGGTGAACCACGCCGCTCGGTGGAACACGACGGCCAACGCCAAAGTCCGTCACACCTCACCCCTGCCCGCTTGGGACGGCGGCCCTTTGCCCGACAAGCGGTTGCTGGTCTGGGGAGAACTGGGAGTCGGGGACGAAATTCTGCTGGCGGGCATGATTCCCGATCTGGCGACGCGCGGGATCGGCTGCGTGCTGGAAACCGCCCCCCGGCTGGTTCCGCTGTTCGCCCGCTCTTTCCCCAACGTCACGGTGGCGCCGCGTGGCGATCCGCCGCATCCGGCGACCACCCTGCCCGATCTGGGCGCCCAATCGGCGCTTGGCGATCTGGGCCGTTGGCTGCGCCCGGACTTCGCGTCCTTTCCCCGCAGCTCCCAATATCTGGTGGCCGATCCGCAGCGGGTCGCGGCGTTGCGCGCGCGCTACCAGGCGATGGCCGAGGGGCGACGTCTGGTGGGGATTTCCTGGCATTCGGCCAACCCCAACCACCGAGACTTCAAAAGCGCCCCCCTGCCGCTGTGGACGCCCATCCTGACGCTGCCCGGTCTGGCCTTCGTCGATCTTCAATACGGCGAGCACTCGGCGGATTTGGAAGCCGTGCGGCGCGAACACGGGATTCCGATCATCCACGATGACGCCATTGACCCGATGACCGATCTCGATGGTTTCGCCGCGCAGGTCGCGGCCCTGGATTTGGTGATTTCGATCAGCAACACCACGGTCCATGTCGCGGGCGCGTTGGGGGTGCCGGTGTGGACGTTGCTGGCGCGGCGCACCGGCTTTCTGTGGTGCTGGTTTTCCGAACGGGAGGACAGCCCATGGTATCCGTCGATGCGGCTCTACCGGCAGGCCACCGCTGACGACTGGGAGCCGGTCTTTGCGCGGGTGCGGCAGGATCTCGCCACAGACGTCATGCAACCGGACAAACAGACGGCGACGATTGACGGCGCGCGCGCCTGAATGACCAACTCGGCCATCCCAAATCCACCGAAACCTCCCGCGCGTCTCGCAAGAAACGCCGTAAAGCCGCCGCGCCATGCGGGCAGAGAGCGCTTGAAACTGGCCGGGAAGCGCGTTAGTCATCCCGAGCTTCAGGTTGCCGCCCGGCGCCCTCCGGTGACGTTGGCCGTCGGTGCGAACGGGCTGCGCCACCACATGATCCAGGCGGGACATCCATGACACCTCAGGTCGATCCGCGCGCGGGCTATCGTGAAGACAAGGCTCTTGTGGACGCGGCGGTCCTGCGCGTGCTCGATTCCGGTCAATACATCATGGGCCAAGAGGTCGAAGCCTTTGAGGCCGAGTTCGCCGCCTGGATCGGCGTCCGCCATGGCGTCGCCGTCGCCAACGGCACCCAGGCGGTTGAAATCGCGTTGCGGTCGGTCGGCGTCGGCCCCGGCGATCTGGTTCTGACCGTCTCCCACACCGCCGTCGCCACCGCCGTCGCCATCCGCTCCTGCGGAGCGGAGCCGGTCTGGGTGGATGTCGTCGATGGCGGCTTCACCATGGATGTCGGCCTGCTGGACGAAACCGCCGCCGCGTTGCGCGCTTCGCCGGACGGCGCCCGCTTGAAGGCGGTGGTCGCCGTTCATCTGTACGGCGCGATGGTGACGCCCGACGCGCTGCTGGAAGTCTGCCGCCGTCATGGGCTGAAGCTGGTCGAGGACTGCGCCCAGGCCCATGGGGCCGCCTGGTCCGGCAAACGGGCCGGCAGCTTCGGCGACGCAAGCGCCTTCAGCTTTTACCCGACCAAGAATCTCGGCGCGCTGGGCGACGGCGGCATGGTCTGCGCCAACGACGACGACACCGCCGCACTGGCGCGGCTGGTTCGTCAATATGGCTGGAAAGACCGCTATGTCAGCGCCATCGAAGGCGTGAACAGTCGGCTTGACCCAGTGCAGGCGGCCATCCTGCGGATCGGTTTGGTTCGCTTGGACGAGCGAAACGCCCGTCGGCGCGCCATCGCCGCCCTCTACGACGAGGGACTGGCGGAAACATCGGTCGCCACCCCGACGGCGCCGGTCGAACTCAGCCATGTCTATCATCAATATGTTGTCCGCCTCGCCGACCGCGACGGGCTTGCCGCCCGGCTGCGCGCCGAAGGGGTCGGCTCCGGCGTCCATTACCCGGTCCCGGTTCACGCGCAACCGGCCTATCGCGGGCGTTTCGACCGCTATTGCCGCACGTTGCGCAACACCGAGGCTTTGGCGAGTGAAATCCTCAGCCTGCCAATGTATCCGCAGCTTGCGCATGAGGATGCGCGCCGCGTGACCGATTTGATCCGACAATTCCAGGGGTCCTAATGGCGCCGCCCGTCCGTTATTACTGCTCATATTTCGACCACCGCTACCTGCCGCGTGGGCTGGTCATGATGGAGTCGATCTGGTCCTACAACCCACTGGCCCGTTTCTTCGTTCTGTGTTTCGATGACGAATGCAAGCGGCTGTTCGATCAGATCGCCCACCCCAACGTCACCGCCATTCCGCTGGCGGATTTGGAGGCGGCGGATCCCGAACTGCTCGCAACAAAAACGACCCGTTCGCTGGTGGAGTATTATTTCACCTGCACGCCTTGCTGGCCGTCTTATCTGCTCGACCGTTTCCCCGAGATCGACGTCATCACCTATCTGGACGCCGATCTCTGGTTCTTTGCCGATCCCGAAATCATCCATGAGGAGATCGGCGAGGCTTCGGTCGCAGTCATCCCCCATCGTTTTTCGCCCGAACGAACCCATCTCATCAAATACGGTCGGTTCAACGTCGGCTGGGTGTCCTGGCGCCGCGACACGGAAGGGCGGCGCTGCTTGGCCGATTATCGGACCGATTGCATCGCCTGGTGCTATGATCGGCTGGAAGGCGACCGATTCGCTGACCAGAAATATTTGGACGCTTGGCCAGCCAAATACCCCAACCTGCGCGCCATCGAGCATATTGGCGCCAACCTGGCGGCCTGGAACATCAACAACCACAGCCTGTCTCAGACGGGCGACCATCTGTTTTTCAACGACAGGCGTGTGATTTTTTATCACTTTCACGCGCTTCGCGAGACCCCGGATGGACGCTGGAATCTGGGCGTTGACAAAGAGGCCAGTGAACGCCACCCAATGCTGATTGACGTCATCTACCGCCCCTATGTGGCGCGGTTGAAGGCCAAAGGTGCCGAACTGGCCGAGCGCTACGGCCCGATCCGTCAATACAGCGACATCCGTTACGCCAAAAAACCGCCAACCCCGGCTGATGAGGCTTCCTCCCCCATTCCCGCCAGCGGATGGGGTTATGTTGGGTCTCAATGGCCCGACCAAGCGGACGCGACGCACGGCGGCTGGTCGTTCCAAGCCATCGCTGACATCCGCCGCAAACAGGTTGCCGATTTCCTGCAGCGCCCACCCGCCATCGCCGCCGGCGACACGCTGCTGGAGCAAGCCAACTCATTGATCGCGGTCACGGCGCTGAACCATGTCCATCACCGCCTTGGGAGACATGGGGCGCCCCTTTCCGTCCTTGACTGGGGCGGAGCGGTCGGATTGACCGCTGAGACGCTGCGACGTTTGGCGCCAACCGTCCCAATGACGTACACCGTCAAGGAGATGGGCGACATCTGTCGCCTTGGGGCCGAACTGATGCCCAGCGTCGCTTTCACCGATGACGACGACAAGGCCCTGGCCAAACGCCACGATCTGGTGATCGCCAGCGCGTCGATCCATTACAGCCGGGATTGGCGCGCGGTGGTGGCCCGACTGGCGAACGCCGCCACCGTCAGCCTCCTGATCGCCCGGCAACCGACGGTGCGCGACCAGCCGTCTTACATCGCCCGCCAGCACGCCTATGGGACAGCCTTCACCTGCTGGATCCTGAACGAGCGTGAGTTGGTGGAAACCGTCCGCAGCTGCGGCTTTGAGGTGGCGCACCGCTTCCTGTCCGGGGATGGCGCGCAGATCGCAGGCGCACCCAAGCAGCCGGTCTTCCATTCCTATCTGTTTGAGCGCGCGCGTGGCGCTTCCGCAGAGTCGGCATGACGATAGGGGAAAGCATGACCGTTGATCTGGCAAGCCTGAAGAACAGCAAGGTGCTCGTCATTGGCGGGTTGGGGTTCATCGGCTCCAACCTGGCCATGCGCTTGGTCGATCTCGGCGCTTCGGTTCTGCTGGTTGACAGCATGAACCCGCTTTATGGCGGCAATCTGCGCAACATTGACGCCATCAAGGATCATGTTCGGGTCAACATCGCGGATGTCCGCGACAAGCACAGCCTGTCTTATCTGGTGAAGGATCAGAGTTACATCTTCAATCTGGCTGGTCAGACCAGCCACATGGACTCGATGGCCGATCCCTTCACGGACCTTGAGATCAATTGCTCCGCACAATTGTCCTTGCTGGAGGTTTGCCGGGCGCACAACCCCAACGCCAAACTGGTGTTCGCCAGCACCCGCCAGATTTACGGACGCCCGCAATATCTGCCCGTGGATGAAAAGCACCCGATCCGCCCCGTTGATGTGAACGGCATCAACAAGACAGCCGGTGAATTTTATCACATCCTCTACAACGACGTTTACGGCATCCGGGCGACCGTGCTGCGCTTGACCAACACCTATGGCCCGCGCATGCGCGTCAAAGACGCGCGCCAGACCTTTTTGGGCATTTGGATCAAGAACCTGCTTCAAGGCGCGCCCGTCGATGTGTGGGGCGGAACGCAATTGCGCGATTTCAACTATGTCGACGACGTGGTTGACGCCCTGCTGATCGCGGCCCTCGATCAGGCCAGCGACGGCAAAACTTACAACATCGGCAGTGACGAAATTTTGTCGCTGGAAGAGGTCGCCAACCTCCTGACCGCCTTGCGACCGGATGGGCGCTACGTCGTGCGGGAATACCCGGCGGATCGCCGCAAGATTGACATCGGCGATTATTATTCCGACTTCACCCTGTTCCGCACCGCCACCGGCTGGACTCCCAAAGTCTCTTTTCGTGAGGGAGTCGAGAAGACGGTGAAATTTTTCGAAGACAATATGGAGCATTACGGCTGATCCGCCGTAACGCCCGCTTCAAGGCCCAGAGGATTCCATGCGCTTTCTGATTGTGGACACCGTTTACGATGGATTTCTCCAGTGGCTCTACAACACGCGGGCGCCCGGCCTGACGGCCCGGTCGTTTGACGAGCAGTATCAGGCTCAGGTCGCTGGCTTCTTCCACACGGCGGGCGCCTGGGCCGAGCCGCTGCGCGCCTTGGGGCATGAGGTGCTTGACGTCTCTGCGAACAACGCCCCCCAACAAGTCCGCTGGATGATCGAGAATGATCGGTTGGACGCCGCCAAGACGCTCAGCGACGCTCTGGTTTTTGGCGGCTACACGCTGCGGCAAAAGCAGGACATGGGCTGGCAGCGCGGCATGGTCGCCGAGCAGGTGCGCAAGTTCCGCCCCGACGTGTTGCTGTGCGCCAACCTCTATCTCTTCGACGACTCGTTTCTTGAATCGGTCAAGGGCAGCTATGGCGTCGCTGTTGGACAACACGCGGCGGTCATGCCACGCAACAGCCTGAAGCGCTACGACCTCATCATTTCGTCCTTGCCCAACCAAGTTGTTGAATTCTCGCGCCATGGCATTCGCAGCGAGTTGGTCAAGCTGGCCTTTGACGAGCGGCTGTTGCCTCATCTGGTGGACAATGGCAAACCGCACGACGTCGCCTTCATCGGCAACATTTCGGCGCATCATCGAGGCCGCGCCCACTTCATCGCCGACGTGGCGCGGGAAACGCCCCTCGCCTTTTGGGGCGGCGCCAATTGGCCCGAAGGCGTCGATCCGGCCACGCTGAAGATCGCCGCGCACCCGCCGCTCTGGGGTCTGCCGATGTATCAGGCCCTGAAAGATTGTCGGATGGTTCTGAACTTCCACCTCGACGCCGCCGGGCAATACGCAAACAATCTAAGATTGTTCGAGGTGACGGGCGTCGGCTCCGTGCTTGTCACCGACAACAAGCTGAACATTCGCGACTATTTCGAGCCAGGACAGGAGATTGTCGTCTATGACGACGCCCCCGGCTGCTTGGCCGCCATTCGGCGTCTGCAATCAGCGCCGGAGGAGTTGGAGGCCATCGCCAAGGCTGGCCAGCAAGCGGTGTTGTCGCGCCACACCTACCACCACCGCGTCCGCGACCTTCTCCCACTGCTGAGTTGAGTGGTCGGGCGGCGGAACAAGGGAGAGGCGGCATGAAAATTCTGGCCGTTTCCGGCAACCTTGACTATTCAGGGTCGTCTTTGGCCTTGCTCCGCTTCCTGAAGACCCTGGTCACGGGAGACATGGCGGGACACCATCACGTCACCGTGCTGTGGGCGCGGCTTGGTCCGCCGTTTCTCAAGAATGTCTACGCCGACCTTGGCATTCCGGTGGTTTTGGACGCAGCCCCCTCAGACTATGACGTGGTGTTGTGCAACTCTCTGCTGACGGGGGCTTTGGTTCGGCGCTGCGCCAATCATGCTCCGGTGGTGTGGTGGATTCACGAACCCCGCTTTGGGGTCGAGATGGTTCACAGCCACCCCGCCGTCCCCGACGCCTTTGCCGCAGCGACCCGCGTCGTTTTCCCCACGGAATGGCAAGCCACGGACCTGTATAGCGAATGGCTGATTCAAGACACTTGGACCGTGGTGGAAAATGGGGTCGCGGTCGATCCGCAAGCCAGAGAGCGGCCCAAGGAAATCTGTCCAGATCGCTTCACCATCCTGCAATTGGGCACGGTCGAACAGCGCAAGGGAGCGGATTTGACGCTGGAAGCGGTGCGTCGTCTTTCCGACCCCAACGTCCATCTGGTGTATGTGGGGCCGCGTCATCCCAACTTCGTCCCTGAATTGACCGACGACGAGGCGCGCCGCGTTTTCTTTGCCGGCTCCAAGTCCGAAGAGGCTGTGGTCGCTTATCTCCAGCATTGCGACGCCCTGTCCTGCCCAACACGCGACGATCTGGTCAATCTGGCGATTCTGGAAGCGCTGCAAAGCGGACTCCCGGTCGCCGCCAGCGATTATGGACCGATCCCCGGCACCATCCGCCATGAGTGGAACGGGCTTCTCTCCCCGGTGGGCGACGCGGTGGGGTTGAGCGAGAATTTGGCGCGCTTGCGCGATGACCCGGCGTTGCGGCAACGCTTGGCCGCCAACGGTCGGGACACGCATCAGCGCCGCCACAGCGCCGAACGGCACCGCGACGGCCTGCTGCGCGTGCTTGAGCAAGCCGCCGGTCGGTCGGCGCCGATCTGACAAGCCTGCCCATCAAGGGAAGACGGCGCTCGCTCCACTCACTTCGGCGGCCAACCGCTCCAACGCATCCTCCAAGGCCCGCAAGGGCCGGGCATCCTCGTGAATATGGCGGCATCCTTCCCGGATCCGGGTGGAAACGGCGGCGCGCCACACCGGATCATTGCCCAAACGGACGGCAAGCGCGACATAGCCGTCCAGATCCGCCGCGATGGTCTCGGTGACGCCCGCTTGCGTCAGAATGGCGCCGCTGTGACGACCGCGCATCAACGCTCCGGGCAGCGTCACCACCGGCAGCCCCTCGGCGACCGCTTCCAGCGTCGTGTTGCCGCCCGACCAACCGACGCTGTCGAGATAGACGTTGGCCCGCCGATTCAGCGCCACATATTGCCCCGGTCGCAGATAGGGCAAAATCACCACATGGCGCGCGGCGTCCAACCCATGCCGGGCAAAGGCCGCGTCCAACCGTTTGCGCAACCGCGCTGCAACTCCATCCGCGCGCGGGTTGATGAACAGGAACTGACTGTCGGGAACGTGCAAGGCGATCCGTGGAAACAGGTCATCGTGTTGGGGCAGATATTTGGACACATACTGGCAGCAGAGATAGGCAATAGACGAAGGCCGAACGCCAAAGGCGGCGAAGTCCGTCGCCTCGGAATCCACCACCAACGGCGGATAGGCGATGCCAAGCCCAGGCAGGCGGATCAAGCGCTCGCTGTAATGCTCGTCGGCGCCCTCCGGTTCCATCAACTCGCTGCTCAGCACGCAGTCGATGGTTGGCAGCCCCGTGGTGTCGGGATGCCCCCAGGACACGCACTGAACCGGGGCCAGCCGCAACGCCGCCAGCTTGCTGGTCATCGGATCCATGCCGATTTCCGGATAAATCAGCGCATGCAGATCGTCGGCCCGGATGGCGGCGGCCATCGCGTCAAACGACAGCCCGTCGGCAAAACGGTGAAAGCGCGACCGCGCCTGTTCGGTACAGTCATCGCGAATGGCGGCGGTGTGATAGCCGTAAAGCTGGATGCGGGCCGGATCCAGCCCGTCCATCCAACCTCGGATCATCAATTTCCAGATCGTGTGCCACCGGAAAAAACCCGAAGCGACGCCAACCCGCAGCGGCTCCCCCGGAGAGCGCGGCGGCATGGGCGGGCGGTTCGCCCAAGCCGGATAGCGCGCCGCCATCACCCCGGCGACGAATCGGCCATAAAGCTCCTGAAGCGGGCGGTCGCACCGCTCCTGATAGGCCAGATAATAGGGTTGGAAGCTGCCAATCGCGTTGGCCGCCTCCTGAACCGCCGCCGGATCGTCCAATCGCACCGACGCGACAAGCGATTCCAGATCGGCGGCGTATTGCCGCCGCGCCAGCTCGATGTCCCCGCTCTGGTCATAGAGGCTGGGAAGGCGCGCCATGCACAACCCCAACCGCGCCATGCTGTCCGTCTTGGCAAGCCTGGACGCTCGATCAAAGCAGGAGGCCGCCCGGCCAGGATCATTGCGTCTCTTGGCCAGAAACCCCAGAAGCAGCCAGACGCGCGACTCCGCTGGCAGAAGAAGAGCGGCGCGCTCCAGCGCCGCTTGCGCCCCAACATGATCGGCCTGCGTCAGCCGCGCATCGCCCAGCGCCAATTGACTGCCGCCCAGCGTTGGGTTCAACCGCACCACACGATTCAGCACCGCCGCCGCCGCCGCCGTCTTTCCCTGCTTCTTCAGCAGAATGGCAAGATTGTGCTGAGCCTGAACAGACTCCGGCGCGATGGCGATGACGCGGCGGAATTGGACAAGAGCGGCAGGGTGCCGCCCCCGAGCGAACAAGGCGTTGGCGATGGCGAAATGGACGTCGACGTCCTGGGGCGCGGCCAGCAGAGCCGCCTGAAGCGCCGCCGCCTCTTCGGGCAAACGGTTCTGACGACGCGCAAGGGCGGCGCGGCGCAAAAGAGAGGCCGCCGACATGTCCGTCTGTGTGTTTTGCGTCATGACCCGCGTCTCCATGTCTGGAGGCGCTGGAGCAGCGCCTTTTCCAGCCTTTCCACCACATTGCCCCAATCATCGGCGGTCGTCTGCCGGAACAGACGCGCCGTCGGGTACCATGGACTGTCATCGCGGTCGAGCAGCCATCGCCAATCCGCCAGATGCGGCAACAGGATCCAGACCGGACGCCCCAGCGCGCCAGCCAGATGCGCCACCGAGGTGTCCACCGTCACCACCAGATCCATGTCCTGCATGAGGGCCGCCGTGTCCGCCATGTCGGCGATTTCCGCTGACAGGTCGGTGATGAAACCCGCGCCGGGCGTGGTCGACAACAGATCGGCGTGTGGCCCTTTTTGAAGGCTGAAGACCCGCAGACCTGGAATCCCGCCCAACCGGGTCAGCGTCGGCAATGGACAACTGCGCGACGGATCGGTCGGCGAACTGCCCCACACCAGCCCGACGCGGAAACCGCCGTCCGGCAACGCCACACGATGTTTCGGCGCCCGCAGATACGGAACGGCGGCGGGGATGGTGTCGAGCCTGGAGCCGAGCAGCCCAGGCAGGCTCATCAGCGACGCCTGGACATCGCAGGGCGGCGGCGGATCACGGGTCGTCGTCACGCGGTCAATGCCCGGCTGCCCTTCCAGCAGGCTTGCCAACTCGGCCTGACAGCGCAGCGCCACGGAGCCGCCGGACAGCGCCTGAGATTGCGCATAGCGCAAAAACTGAAGGGTGTCGCCCAACCCCTGCTCGCACACCAACAGCAGCGTTCGCCCGTTCAATGGGCCGCCATCCCAAGCGGGAACGCCGCGATGCTCCACCGGGGTGCCCGGACGCCTCCACCGCCACTCATACTCGCCCCAGCCCTCGGCGAAACGGCCCACGCGCAGCAGATTCAGCGCCAAGTTCCAATGGGCGTCGACGCAATCGGGGTCAAGCGCCACCACCCGCTTGTAAAGGGTGATGGCCTCGTCGAAACGATGGAGATGTTGCAGCAGATTGGCGAAATTGTAGCAACCGGCCAACAGGTCGGGCTGTTCAGCCAACAACACGCGGAATTGCGCCTGCGCGGCGTCCAGCCGCCCCCAATCCTTCAGCGACGTGGCGAAGTTGCTGCGAGCCGCCGCGTCTGCGGGCAGGGCGATGAGCGCTTGTCGGAAGAGATCCGCAGCCAAACCATAGCGTTGGCTGCGATGGGCCATTGCGCCCAAAAGCTTCAGGGCTGGTCCGTGCAGAGGCGCGCGGTCAACCAAAGCGTGACAGATCCGGGCCGCCTCCCGCAGATCTCCCGCTTCATAACGCCGCCGCGCCTGAACATAGGCCGCGTCCTGATCGGGACTTTCATCCGCCGGGGCGGGAGGATCAAAGGACACGGTCGCGTGATCTCGTGTGCGGAACGGAGGCGGAGGAAACCCTGCTTGTCACCGGCTTTTCCTGGTGGCTCTGTTGAATTGTTCCGGTTGGGCGCAGAAAGCTGTGGTATACGCCCGCCCGCGCCGCCGCATCAACCGGATTTGCCCAATTTCGTTTCTTCGGGGTTCCGTGCATCCATCCGCTCCCTCCCCGACGCGCGACGACGACGCGCCCGTTCTGGACGACACCGCGCGTCTGCGGGACGCCATGCGCCATCATATGCGCGGCGACCGACTGGTCGAAGCGCGGCGGTTCTGCGCCGTCCTGACCGCGCTGGATCCCCAATCCGCCGAGGCCGCCCTGACCGACGGCCTGCTGCGCCAATTGCACGGTGATCCGAAACGAGCCGAGCGGGGCTTTGCCCGTGCCCTGACGCTTCGACCGGATTATGCCGAAGCCTGGGCCAATCGGTCGGCCCTGCGGTTGATGAAGGGACTGCCGACGAAGGCGCTTGCCGACAGCGCCATCGCCCTTGCGCTCGCCCCCGCCCTTCCGCCCGCCCACGCGCTGCGCGCCCGGCTGCTTTACGGCCAGAACGAGCAGGAAGGCGCCGTGGCCGCCGCCGGACGCGCGCTGCTCCTTGGCCAGAACCGCCCAGAATTGCCGATCCTGTTGGTGGACGGCTTGCGACGGCTGGGCCGCATCGCCGAAGCGGAAACGGCATGCCGCGCTTTTCTGGAAAGCGCGCCGGACCGGGCCGACCTTTGGAGTTTGCTCGGGCTGATCCTGACGGACGACCATGAGGCGGCGGCGGCGAGCGGTCGCGCCGTGCTGCTCGATCCGGCCAAGGTGACGCCGCTGGTCAATCGCGGCAACGCCCTGCTGCGATTGAACCAAATCCCGCAGGCGACTCTCGCCTTCCGGGCCGCCCTGTCCGTTGACCCTGGGCAACCGGAGGCGGCGTTCGGCTTGGCTTCGGCCCTGCTCGATGGCGGCCACTGGCGGGCGGCGGCGGTGATGCTGGCAACCGAGCGACGCCGATCTGACGCCGCCAACCCGTCCACGCTCTGGCGCCGCATCGGAGAGGCGGCGGAAGCGGCGGGAGAACGCGCGACCGGACTGCGCGCGTTCCGACAGGCGACGCAACGGTCGCCAACCGACGCCCGCCACCGAGAGCGGCTGGCCAGAGCGGAAACGGCGGCGGGACGGCACAGCCGAGGTGAGACCCTGTTTCACACGGCGTTGGCTCTGGACCCTGCCGATTCCAGCCTGCTCACCAACAGCGCCATCGCCATGGTTGACGAGGGGCGGGTGGATGAAGCGGTGCGCCGGTTGCGACGCGCGCTGATCGTCAACCCGGCCTCGCACAAGGCCCACAGCAGTCTGCTGTTCGCCCGGCAATATCAACCCGGCGGGAACCCGGCGGAAAGACGGGCCGAACATCGGGCGTGGCATGACCGGCACGCCGCCGTTCCGAACCCGGCGATCCCCAGCGATCCACCCGGCGGCGTTTTCCCGAACGATCCGGCTCCTGAACGGCCTCTGCGGATCGGTCTGGTGTCGGCCGATCTGCGCCGCCATCCGGTGGGTTATTTTGTGGCGCCCTTCTTGGCCACCCACGACCGTGAACAGATCGCCGTGATCGGCTACGCCAACCAGACTGCGCCTCACACCCCCGACCCGCTGACGCGCGAATTGATGGGGCACGCCGCCGGGTGGCGATGGATCGGCGACTTGGACGACGCGGCGGCGGCGGCGGCGATCCGCGCCGATGCGATTGACATCCTGGTCGATTTGTCCGGCCACACCGCCGACCACCGCCTGCCGCTTTTCGCCCACCGCCCAGCGCCGATCCAAGCGACATGGATCGGCTATCCGCACAGCACCGGGATGAGCGCCATCGACCTCATCATCGGCGGCGGGTTGGAGATGCCCGAAACAGCCGCCGACTGGTTCGAAGAGCGGCTGGTGGCTCTGCCGCAGGGCCGCTTCTGCTACCGCCCCCCCGACGAGGCTCCGCCCGTCGGCCCGCCCCCGGCCTTGAGCAATGGCGGCGCAATCACCTTCGGCTCGTTCAACAGCTTGGCCAAGCTGTCTGTGGACACGGTGGCGCTGTGGGCGCGGGTGATGGCGGCGGTTCCCAATTCGCGGTTGGTGCTAAAAGCCCGACCGCTGGGCGATCCCGTGGTGCGTGATCGGATTAGTCGGCGTTTCGCGGCGGCGGGCGTCGATCCGCAACGGCTCGACTTGCGCGGCTGGTCATCCCACGCCGCGCTTCTCGCGGAGTATGGGGAGATCGACATCGCGCTCGATCCCCTGCCCTTTTCCGGCGGCTTGACCAGTTGCGAGGCCCTGTGGATGGGCGTTCCCATGGTCGCTTGGCCGAACGACCGCCCCGCCGGTCGGCAGAGCGCCCATTTCCTCAACCTGCTTGGCCTATCGGATCTCGTGGTCGACAGCGCCGACGCCTGCGTCGAGGCGATTGCCAAGCTGTGCGGCGATCTGGAACGGCTGACGGCGTTGCGGGCAGGGCTGCGCGCACGGATGCGACACTCTCCCCTGCTCGACGGGCCAAGCTTCTCCCGCGCCCTGGAAACGGCGTTCCGCGAGGAATGGCGACGCTGGCGCCGGACGGCCTCAACGTGACCGGCGCCAACCCTTAATCCCAATACGGCAAGCGATTACCCAACTTGGTTTTCCACATGCCGGATGTGTTCCTGATCGCCAGGACCGGCATGCGCGCGCGCCTGTTCGAGCCAATGGCGCGCCCGGTCGCGGTCTGGAGCGCCAAGCCGACCACGCAGCGCCATCAGCGACAAATTGAGGCACGATTGAACATGCCCGGCGTTGGCCGCCTTTTCGAACCAGTCCGCCGCTTTCTGATCGTTGCGAACCACGCCGCCGCCGCGTGAATACAGCAAGGCAAGCGAAAACTGCGCCGGGACATACCCCTGCTCGGCCGCCTGCCGATACCATTCCGACGCCTCGAAGCCATCCTGCTCGACCCCCTGCCCGGCCTCGTACAGGCTCCCCAACCGCCATTGCGCCTGAGGATAGCGGGCAAGCTTGATCGCCGTGCGGTACAGGCTGGCCGCCTTAGCCGGGTCCTGGGGAACCCCCTGACCACGCAGACGCATGTTGGCCAGGTTGAGGACCGACGGCGCATGATTGCGGGCCACCGCCTTTTCAAACCACTGAATCGCTTCGACCGGATCGGCGGGCAGATCGGTTCCGCTCGCCAACAGAACCCCCAACTCACCCGCCGCGTCGGGATTCCCGAGTTCGGCGGCGGTGCGCAGATGCTCCACCCCAGCCTTCGGATCCCGCTCCACCAGCTTGCCATCCAGGAACATCCGGCTGAGGACGACATGCGCCTTGGAGCAATTCTGAACAGCCGACGCCTTGAGCAGTTCCAGAGCGTGCGGGATGTCTGGCTCACCGCCCGACCATCCGTACAGGAAACGCTGCGCCAGATCGAGTTGAGCAAAGGCGTGCCCAGCTTTCGCGGCACGCTCCAGCCAGAGGAACCCCTCGGCTTCGTTGCGCTCAATATTGACGCCGGCAGGAAACAAAAGGCTGCGGTTGGAATGAGGGTCAGCCTCGTCCGTCGCCGCGTAGAGCCGCATCGGATCGCTGTAGTCCCGCACCTTGCCCATCCCCTGGGAATAGATCTGTCCCAGGAAGTGCTGCGCGTCGGTGTGCCCCAACTCCGCCGCCCGACGTATCCAACTGACCGCCTCCGGCATATTGCGGACGACTCCGCGCCCCTGCGCGTAACATTGACCCAGCCTGAACAGAGCGTCGGTGTGACGCCGCCCCGCCAGGATTTTCAGCAGCCGCGCGCCCTCCGTCAGACGCCCTTCCTCAAAAGCAGCGTCAGCGTCCCTCAGAAGTTTGTCGGTTCCCCGAAGCTTCTGAAACAAGCCGGGGAAAGGGATGCGCTTCCCCTTTGGCCAGGATTGAAGCGCTTTGCGTTGCCCACGAAGCAACGTTCCCTGAGGTTTGTTGATGGTCTGGCTCATGATTGGGAACGGGCCGTTAAGGCTCGCGCATGCTTTCGTTGATGCTGCCCATCAAGGGCTTCAGGAAATAGGCGATGATGGTGCGGTTGCCCACCTTGACGTCGGCGGTCAGCGGCAGACCAGGAACCAAGCGGAACCCTTCTGGAACATTGCGCAGATCGACGTTGGTCAACTTGATCTGAGCGCGGTAGAACAGCCCACCGCCGCTTCCAGCCGTCGCCGCGCCGCCGTCCGCCTTGGCGATGCCGCTGGTTCGGTCGTTGCGGCTGAACGAATCGTCGCTGATCGTCCGAACCACGCCCTGCGCGGCGCCATGCTCCAGATAATTGTAGGTGTCGAACTTCAGAGCAACCGTGTCACCTTCGCGGATAAAGCCAATCTCCCGCCCGTCAATCTGGACCGACGCTTCCAGAGGGGCGTTGATCGGAACCAGCGTGAACAGCGGCTCAGCCGCCTGGGCGATCGAGTTGACCGACCGATTCGCCACCTCCAGAACCACCGCATCCACGGGCGCCGTCAGAGTGACCAACTCCTGACGCTTCTTCGCCTTGGCCATCTGCTCAGACAGCACGTCCCGCTCGGTGCGCTGTTGCATCAACTCCTGGGCGATCGTGTTGCTCCACTGCTGGATGAAGGCTTCGCGTTGCGCCTTCATGTCGTCCAACTCGTGGCGGCTCTGCTGTTCGGTGGCCTTGGCTGTGGTCAGGCTGCGGTCGATGTCCAGACGATTCGCCGTGGCGGCCAGAGCGTTCAGCTTGCTGCCGACTTGCGAGGCCGCCAGCGTGTTGCGGATGTCCTCGATCTCTTTCCACTTCTGAAGCTGCGCGGTCAGATTGATGATCTGGATCGCGCTGCTGGCCATGGTGGCCTGAGAGCGGGCGATGCGCTCGTTGTAGCTCAAGACCTGGGCGTTGAACTGGGCTTGGCGGTTGCGCCACAACCCGAGCTGTCCAATCGCCAATTCGGGCGGCAAGTCGGACGGCGGCTTGTAGGTCTGCCCGGCCAGTTCGGCCTCAAGCCGTGAGATGGCGGCCTCGGCGGTCTGCAAGCGCACGGTGATCTGACCAATGTCCGATTGGGCAAAGGTCGGATCAATGGTCGCCAGAACCTGCCCGGCCTTGACGATGTCGCCAGCCCGCACCTTGATGCTTTTCAGGATCGCTGTTTCGAAAGACTGGATGACGATCGGCGTTTCGGTGGACACCAGCCTGCCTGTGGCCGACACCACGCGGTCGATCCGGGCCAGCGACGCCCAAACGATGGCCGTGACGATCAACCCGGTGGTCACATAGAGCGTCAACCGGGTCAGCATCGGTTCGGGCTGGTTCTCGATCTCGGAAGTGTCCGATTGGAAATCGGCGATCGAACGATCCGCCTCCTCCAACTCGCGCGACGAGGGCTTGATCTGCACAAGGCTCATGACGCGAGCTCCAGATGCCGGTTCTGCTTGTACCAGAGATGGCGATAAACGTCGCAGCGAACCAGCAAGTCGCTGTGCCGACCGACATCGGCAACCTTGCCATGGTCCAAGACCATGATGGAATCACAGCCAACCAAAGACGACAGGCGGTGGGAGATGATGATCAGCGTGCGCCCCTTGGCGATGTTCTGCATGTTCGCCTGAATGATCGCCTCGCTCTCAGCGTCGAGCGCGCTGGTCGCCTCATCCATAATCAGGATTGGCGGGTTGATGAGCAGAGCGCGGGCAATGGCCAGACGCTGACGTTGACCACCCGACAGGTTGGCGGAGCCTTCCTCGATCATGGTGTCGAAGCCGCGCGGCAGGCGTTCGATGAATTCGTCGGCGCCCGCCAAGCGGGCCGCCTCGATCACCTCTTCCATCGGCGCGCCGGGCTTGGCCGCCGCGATGTTCTCGCGAATGGTGCCCCGAAACAGGAAATTGTCCTGCAACACGACGCCGATGTTGGTGCGCAGATGGTCGAGGTCGATCTCACGAAGATCATGGCCATCGACCTTGACCAACCCCTCCTGTGGCCGATGCAGGGCCTGAAGGATGCGCGTGACCGTGGTCTTGCCCGAACCGCTGCGGCCCATCACCCCGAACATGTGGCCCTGAGGAATGGTGAAGGACACGTGGTCAAGGGCTGGCGACGAGGTTCCCGGATAGGTGAAACGCACGTTGGCGAACTCGACCTCGCCCTTGATCGGCGCGCGCATGCCCCGACCTGTGCGCCCTTCCTCGGACTCATGATTCATGATCTGGCCCAGCATGCGCAACGAAAGCGACACTTCCTGGAACTGCTGGATCATTTGCGACAGCTGAACCAGCGGGCCGGTGACGCGCCCGGCAATGATCTTGAAAGCGATCAGACCGCCGACCAGCATCGAACCGTTGAAGATCATGTAGGCGCCCAACCCCATCACCACGACCTGGGTGATCTTGTCGATGGGCATAATCAGCGATTGGGCGATCAACGCGAAGCTGCCCAAGCGGAACCGATTGTCGATGGCGCGGGCGAGTTTCTGATCCCAGGCATGGCGTTGACGAGCGTCCAGAGACAGCGACTTGATCGTCCGCATGCCTTGGATGGTTTCCACCAGATAACCCTGGAGATTGGCCTCGCTGGCGTAAAGGTCGTTCATGCGCCGTTTCATCGGCGGCAAGAAGGCGATCATCATCACGCACAACAGCAGCGTCGATCCCAACACAACCATCGCCAGAACAGCGCTGTACATGAACATCATCGGAATGAAGACGATCAGACCAATGCAGTCCAGCGCGACGGAGAACACCTGCCCGGTCAGGAACTGGCGGACGCGCTCGGTCTGCTGCATGTTCTTGGTGACGACGCCGGTCGAAGCGCGCTCGAAGAAATCGATGGGCAGACTGACCAGTTTGGAGAAGGTGCGCATGCTGACCTGCGCGTCGATCTTGTTCGACGCGTACAGCATCAGATAACGGCGCATGTAGGAGAACAGCGTCTCGAACACGATCGCCAGCATCATGCCGCCCAGCAGGACATGCAGCGTGTCGATGCTTTGGTGGACCAGAACGCGGTCAATGACGATCTGCATGAAGACCGGCATCGCCATGGTCAGCACGCTGAGAAGAATAGCGGCGATGCCGACGTCGCGGAAGATCCGCTTCTGCTGCCGGATCATCGGGAAGAACCAGGAAAAGCCGAAGACCGGCTCCTCATCGGTCGCGTCACCATCCTGCTTCAGCAGAATGACCTCGCCCGTCCAGGCTTCGGTAAAGCGCGCCTCATCCACCGGAAGCGCGACCGTGTCGGCGGCCAACGGATCCTGCATCAGGACCACCGGCACGCCGTTCACGACGTTTGCGCCAACGATCAGCACCGAATTGCCGTTGCGCAACCGGGCGATCACCGGAAAAGCCTGATCCAATTTGCCGAAATGGTGCCAGCCGATGCGGACCGCGCGGGCTTTCAGCCCGATCTGGCCCGCAAGCTTGACCAGAAGCCGGGTGGACGGCTCGCGGTTGTCCAGCACATTGTCGTGCTGGATGCGTTCGATCGACGTGTCGATGCCTCGAAGGCGGGCCGCCTCGACAAGGCATCTCAAGGCGCTGTTCGGCCCGGATACGGGCATCTGCGTGACGCTCCCAAACTGCAAAAGGATTTCGCCGTATAGGCTACCGGCTGGTTTTCACAGGCAAATTAAAACATTGTAATCCTCCTTTTTCCAGGCATTCCCCTGAAACAAGACGGAGATGCGGACATCTTAAGCCGCTATCATCGAACGGAGTGGAAGATTACCATCCCACGGGGCGCTCCCCTCAACTCTGACAAGACGACAACAACCCCGCCATGAGAATCCTGGTGATTGAGGATGATCCCAAAGCGACGACCCTGATGCTGAAGGGATTGAGGGATCATGGCCACAACGTGGACCACGTCGCTGACGGGTCCGAAGGGCTGCGACAGGCGTCATCCGAGCTGTATGACGTTCTGATCGTGGACCGCATGCTGCCATCCCAAGACGGCATGTCGATCGTCCGTTCGTTGCGCGCCGCCGGAAACGACACGCCGGTGTTGATCCTCAGCGCGCTCGGCAGCCTGGAAGACCGGCTGTACGGACTGCGCAACGGCTGCGACGATTACCTGACCAAGCCCTGTTCGCTGGGCGAACTGATCGCGCGAGTGGAAATTCTGGGCCGCCGCCGCCCGCAGAATCAGCCCGAGATGCGCCTGAAGGTCGGTGATCTGGACATGGATCTGTTGACACGCAAGGTGAAGCGCGAAGGGCGCTCAATCGAGTTGCACCCGCGTGAGTTCAAGCTTCTCGAATATCTGATGCGGAACGCCGGCAATGTGGTGACGCGGACGATGCTGCTGGAGAATGTCTGGGAATTTCATTTCGACCCGCAAACCAACGTGATCGAGGTGCATGTGGCCCGTCTGCGGCAAAAAATCGACCGCGATTTCGCCTCGCCGCTGATCCACACCGTTCGCGGCGCTGGGTATTGCCTGCGTGCTTAAACGTCTGCATTTCCGCACGGTCACGATCCGGGTGGCTCTGGTCTATCTGGGCGTGTTCTTGCTGTCCGCCCTCATCGTCTCCGGTGTGATCTACAAGGTGACGGAAACCTTCCTCGACCGCCAGGCCGAGGAGACCATTGTCGCCGAACTCGACGGGTTGATGAGCCATTACAACCGTGGCGGCTTGCCCAAATTGATCCAGGTCCTGGGCGACCGCACCGAAACGGCGCACACCACCGATCTTCTGTTGCTGGCCGACCCCTCTGGGGGGCGAGTGGTCGGCAATCTGCCCGCCATGCCGGCCGTCACGCCCGACCGTCGGGGCTGGCTCTCATTTCGGGCGGGGACCGGGCTGGCCGGACAGGACGACGCCCCGCCGGACGGTCTGATGGCGATGGGAATCGTGCGAAGATTGCCGGACGGCCACACGCTGCTGGTCGGGGCCGATCTGGGGGAGTGGCGGCGCTTCCGCAGCCAGATCGTCCAGTCGCTGTTCTGGAGCTTCACCGTCATCCTGGCCATTTCGGCGGTCGGCGGACTCTTGGTCAGCCGCCATTTCACCCACAGGCTGGAAACCATCAACCGGACCACCCGCAAGATCATCGACGGCCATCTGCACGCCCGCATTCCGCGCTCCTCCAGCGAGGACGAGTTGGATCGGCTGGCCGCCAACGTGAACGACATGCTCGACCAAATCGAGGATCTGATGACCGGGCTGCGCCATGTCAGCGAGGGCATCGCCCACGATCTGCGCACACCGCTGAACCGCCTGCGCGGCCAACTTGAAATGGCGGTGATCGAAACGCGCGAGGGCGATCCAACCCGCGACATGATCCAGGAGGCGATCGCCGAGGCCGACCGCCTTCTGGATATGTTCAGCGCCCTTCTCAGCATCGCCAAGGCCAAGGCAGGCTACCAGCAGATGCCGTTGGTCGATGTGCCGCTGTCGCCTGTGCTGTGGCGGGTCGTGGAGTTGTATGAGCCGGTCGCCGAAGAGCGGCGCATCGACCTGAACGTTCGCGTCGATGTCCTGGCGGTCATCCGGGGGCAAGAACAGCTTCTGGCCCAGGCTCTCGCCAACCTGGTGGACAACGCGGTCAAATACACCCCCGAAGGCGGTCGCATCGACGTCGTCGTCACGGTTGGCAAAGACGCGGGCTGGACCGAGATCATCATCGCCGACAACGGCATCGGCATTCCGGTGGAGGATCACGAGCGTGTGCTGGGGCGCTTCATCCGTCTGGACTGGAGCCGCAGCACCCCCGGAAATGGGCTTGGCCTCAGTCTGGTGGACGCGGTGACTCAGTTGCATGGGGCCAAACTGGTGATGGAAGACAACCAACCCGGCCTGCGCGTTCGGCTGTGCTTTCCTCCCGCCCCGGCCACGGGAACTGGCCGTTCTCAGCAGGACTTGATCGGGAACGGATACCCAGACGGGCAACCACCCAAAGGGTAATTTGACCTTTTGGGTGGTTGCCCGTCTTCTGCTCGCGTTACGGACAAGGCCGCGCAGCGAAGGCCGCGCGGACGCGATGGCGCCAATGGCCAAGCGTCACCGAACCAAGCCTGAGCGGCGACGCCAGGATCCGCTGACGCTCCCGCTCCAGGAAAGCTTCATCCACATCCTCCCAACGGTCCACCGCGACCAACGGCAAATCGGCGAAGGAGCGCATCCAGGTGCCGGACTGGACCAGCGGGATGACGCCAAGCGACAAGGCTTCCCAAACCCGATGGCAGTCCGGTCCGTTGCCGGGTGGCGATACGCAAAAGCGGTGCGACGCCAGCTCCTCCAGATAGGGGCGGTATGGTTTGGGCGGAGTCAGCGTGACGAAAGGCTTGTCCTTCAGGATGTCGAACACCCGCTGGCGTTCCACCGGGTTGGTCCGGATTTCAAAATTGGCGTAAAGCAGCCGGCTCTTTGGATGCCGCGCGCGCGCGACGGCGGCAAGCGCCGCCGTGTCGCCGTGCGGCCATTGCGCGTTGGCCAGCCCGATCGGCAAAGCCGACAGCTTGGGATGTTCAATCTCGACGTTCTGGGCAAACCAATGGACCAGCCGGACATCGTCCAGAAAGGCCCGGTGTTGGGGACCAACCCGATGATCGCTGTTATGGCTCATCAGGACAAAACGCTGGGTCAGATGCGGCAGAACATCCCGGATGAAACTGTCGATCAGATGGGCGTAGACGAATATGATCGAGGCTCGCTGCAAGACCCGCAGCTGATCGGGACCTTCAACCGTCAACCGATGGCGCGGCCCCTGGAAGCGGCACAGCCGGATGTCGGGAAAATGGCGCAAGCTGCCGTGAAAGGCGAAGGTGGCCTCGTCGATCACCGAAACATCGGCCAAAGCCTGAAGGCGCTCGCCCGTGATGATCTCCGCCTCCGGAATGTCCGCCGGTTCGGCGGGAGAAGGCGACGGCGGCGGCACAGCCATGCGGGGCGGAATTGAGCGGAAGCTGGCCAGATCCTTGGAATGGACGTGCAGATTGATGATCGGCCAGAAAGGAGCGTCGTCCCCCTGGTTCCGCGCGCGCAGATGGGGAACCCGCCGCCCTTGCGCGTCCGGCATCAACCGGAATCGATAATCAGACGCTTGATAGGCCGCGCTTTCGTTCAGGAAACCGACGGTGCGGCGGCCCTGCACGTTGCGCGGATCGACGCCACCAAGATGCTGACCCAACGCGCCAGTATCGAAAACGGCGTTCAGCTTGTCGAAATGCCGGGTGTACAGCCCCGGATCCGTCGGGGCGAGGCCAAGCAGGCTGCCCGCCGGAACCGGGCCGTCAGCGGGAACCACGGGAAGCGCGTCCATGCAATCCAGGCCGAACCGCTGGCGGAACAGCCCCAAAAGAGTCATGTCGTTGATCCGGGTTCCCGGATTGCGGACGAAAAATTCGGCGACGAAATGGGTGAAGCGGCCCAACGCGGCGGCATTGCGGACATACAGAATGCCCGCGATGCCCCGCTGGTCATTGTCAAAGGGCGCGGCAAGACCGGGATAAAGCCGCTCCAGCGTCGCGCACAACGGGCCAATGTCGGCGTAGAGCAGATTGTCGCTTTCCAGATGGATGACATTGCGCAGACCCAGCGCCTCCATCGCCGTCTCGACCAGAAAGAACCGCTCGATCACATGGGTCCAGAACCCGAAACGGAAGGCGCGGTCCGTGGTTGCGGCGGCCCGAAATTTGGCAAGCGCCGGGGAAATCGGCAGATCTTCCACGAGAACCACGCGGATTCCCAACGCCGGATCCGGCGGCGTGGCGGCCAGAGCGGCGGCGTTGGCGACCAGAACAATGCCGCACATGTTGAACAGCCGCGCCTGAGCGAGCGCGTCGTCCAGGCAAGCCGGCAGCGCGTCGCCCAGATGAACGAAGAGAATGGCGTGCGTCATAGAGTGATCCGAGGCGCTGTGGATGTTGGGTCCTCCTCAGCGACGAGGCGGCGCGAGATGGGGATGAACGGGCTTCGCCGCGCGGGCATGGCTTTCGGTCACCGTGAAACCAAGATCAAGTTCCAGCGCTCCTTCCCCGCACTCCCGCCAACAAGGCGTTGGCGCTCCGGGAGCGAGGGCCGGAACAAGCGCGACGGCCTGTTGGAAATAGGGCGCCGCCTCTTGAACCCGATCCAGCGCGGTCAAAAACACACCCGCATTGTGGTGCAGATGCGCCGAGAGTGGAGCGCGCGCGATCGCCCGGCGAACCAAACCCAGCGCCGCCGCATGGTCCCCCTGACCGTGCAAGGCCAGAACAAGAACCGACAGGATCGCCGGATGATCCGGATGCTCGGCAAGCAGCGCCCGACAGAGCCGCTCCGCCTCAACACAATCCCCCTTACGCCAGCAGGCAAGGGCGCGGGGCAGATCATCGGCCAGAGTCATGACGCGGAAATCCGTCTTGCCTGTATCTAAGGTAAAGGGCCGCGCCTGACAAAAATGGAGGCGCAGACGCCTGCCCTCTTAGCAGGAGTGATCGACCATCGTCCATCATGGATCACCCCGACCCACCCCAAGCCTCCCCGCCATGGACCATTCCAACGGGGAAAACTTCGCCTGACGCAGGGTTAGCCAAGGAACGAAGACGTCCTAGAGCCGCCAAAACCACCACTCACCGGCGAAATTGAGCCGAGATCGACCCTTGTGCCGCCAATGACCGCCCTGGAGACCTTCCCTGTCGATGAAATAAATTGACGAACCTTGCGACGGCCTATCTTATGGCCGCCAAATGCCCCCTGACGACGTCCCGACCTCATGCAGCGTTATCATCTGCTCGCCCCATACGCCAACGCCACGAATCAGGAACGCGTGGACGCCGTTGGTCAGAGTGGATCGCGGGATGCTCCTGAGCGCGACGCGGCGCGTGGGCTGTCGATCATCATTCTCAACCTCAACAAGCCGGAACTGATCGTCCCGCTGGTCGAAAGCCTGATCGCCATCGAACCAAGCTTCCGCGCCGCCGGGCTGGGCTTTGAGGTGCTGATCGGCGACACGGGATCGACCGACCCGGATGTCCTGGCCTTGTACGACCGCGCCCCCCCGATGGTGACGGTCATGCGCGGCCTGAAATACCAATTCTCACGCTGCAACAATCAGGTTTTCTTCGCGCACGCCCGTTACGACACGACGTTGTTCCTGAACAACGACGTGATCCTGCGCGACCATCCCGATTGCCTGATGCGCATGTTCACGCTGCTGGAGCGGCGGCCTGAACTGGGCCTTGCCGGATTGTGCCTGTTCTTCCCTGACGGCACGGTCCAGCACTCTGGCATTGACGTGTTCCGCGACGGCCCTCTGCGCGGCTTCTGCTTTCACCCGCACGCACGGGAAACCATGCCCGCGACGGCTGTGGAAAGCTGGGACTGCCTTGCTGTGACCGCCGCATGCGTTATGATCCGATCCGCTCTGTTCCGGGAGATCGGCGGGTTCGACGAAGCCTATCGCACCGAATGCCAGGACGTGGCCCTATGCCTCGCCGCCCGGCGTCTTGGCCAGGGGATCGCCATACTCAACGCGGGCCACGTGCTGCATCTGGAAAACGCAACCCGCCCCAAGGGATCGGAAGACTGGGCCGACCGCCAGCTCTTCATGCGCCGTTGGGGGGCTTTCATCGAAGCCTTCGCCCTGTAGGAACCCCGTGTTGAATTCCATGTCCGCACTCCTTTTCCTCTGCCACCGCATGGGCTGCGGCTACGGGGTTTCGGTGGTGATCGAAAATCTGGCGCGGGGGCTTGCCGCGCGTGGCGTTCCGGTCGTCATCGGCTGCATGGAGCATGACGGCACCTTGTCCGGTCTGGACATCCGTCAGGTGGAACCGCGTCCGGCGGCCATCGCCGCCCTGGCCCGCGAGGTCGGCGCGACGGTTCTGGTCGCCCACACCACGCCCTTCTTTGAAGCCCTTCCAGAGCTGCGCGGCGAATTCTCCTGCTGGGCATGGGAGCATGGCGACCCCAGCCCGTCCTTCTTTGAAGAAGACCGGGAAGAGCGTGAACGGATCATCCGCCACAAGCAGGTGAACGTCTATCCGGCGATGGACGGCGTGATTTCCATCTCTGAATTCATCAGCGGCGATATCGGCTGGCCACAGGCGCGTCTGGTCTTCAACGGCTGCGACCATGTTCCTGATCGCGGCGGCAAAGGGTTGCAGGACTTTCCGTTGGGCGACAGCGCCCCCCTGCGCATCGGCACCCTGATGCGCATTGGCGTCGGCGAGGCCCGTTACAAGGGAATGCGGAATTTCCTGGATCTGACGGCGGCGGTGCGCGCGTCGGGAATCAACGCCGAAATCCACATCATGGGACGCGGCGCAGCCGAGGATGCCGAGGGTTTCCGCGCCGCTGGCATCGTCACCCACCTGAACGCGACCGACGAAGAGCGTGCGGAGTATCTGCGCAAGCTCGACGTCTTCGTGTCTCCCAGCCTGTGGGAAGGCTGCAACTTGCCGCTTCTGGAAGCTCAGGCGCTTGGCACCGTCGGGCTGGCCTATGACGCCGGCGCCCACCCGGAGATGACTCCCTTCCTGGCCGCCGACAGCGCCGACATGCTGGCGCTGCTGAAAGCCTACGCGCGCAACCGCGATCTGGTCCGTCAGCATTCGATCATGGGCTATCGCTTCGTGCGTGGAAAATACCGCTGGGCCGTCGCGGTGGACCAGACGATCGCCTTGCTCGGCCTCAAGATGGGGACCGCCCCCATCGCCATCGCTCAATCGGCTCCCGCCTTTCAACGCGGCTGGATGTCCACCTATGTGGCGAAGTTCTGGCAAATTCTGCGCGCCGAAGGCCTGTCGAGCGCCACGCAGCGAACCCTGCGTTACCTGTCCCATCACATGCAACGGCGCCAGCGCTGATGACTGGACAGCATCGCGCATCGGCGGCGATTCCCCTGGCGTGGTGTGACGACGAACATGCCGCCCTCGCCTGGCGCCATGGATTGGCCTTGTGCCGCGCCTTAGCCGCCGAGGGCGTGTCCGTCACCGCCTGCGTCGTCACCGAAAAGCCTTTGCCCGCTGGGGCCGAACAGTCCCTGCGCGTCCTGTCCGAGCGTCATGGCGTCACAACCGAATGGGCGCCCGCTCCGCCGACACGGCTGGAAGGAAATCTTTACACGCGTCTGGCCTACCGCTTTTATCTGTGGGCGCGCGACCGCGCCGACGACGCGATCCACGCCACCAACTTGTTTGGCCTGCCTTATTACTGCCTGCTGGACCGGGCCGCAGGCCGGGGGTTCACCCGCACCGCTTTCGGCATTTTGACCCTGGGACCAAGCCGCGCTCTGCTGCTGGATCGGGGCCTCTTCCCCGATTTCGACACGCTGAGTCGGCTGCATCTGGAAGACGGTTGCCTGACTTTGGCTGACCGCGTGTCATCGGTCATGGACGCCGCTCTTCCTGGCATCGAACTGCCCAGTGTTGAGGCGTCCAGCTCCGAACCGGAAGCCGCTGAAACCGGAACCCGAATTCTGGTGATCGGCGAGGGCGTCAGCCCGGCGGAACTGCGCTTCGTGGACAAGGCGCTGACTCAGGCTTTGCCGCACCTGCAAAGCCCTGTCACCGTGACGGTGATCGAGGCCAGCGGGGACGAAGAGCTGGCTTCTCCCTCCCTGATCGTCCCCCCTCTCGCCCTGGCCGGACAGACCACGACGACAGGACGCGGCGACGCGGCTCTCGCCGACGCCCTGCGCAAGGCCGACATCGCCATATTGCCCGCCGCTCGGCGCGACGCCGCGTGGCTGGGCGTGTTGTGCCGAGTCGCCGGATTGCGGGCTGTCGGACGCGGCCACGCCGATCTGGCGGGGCTTGGCCCCAATTTCGCGTCCTCTGGGCCACCGGCGGATCTCGCCAACCGCCTGATCGACGCCCTTTCGGCTCCGGCTCCGGCTCCCCTCCTCGGCCCCAGCCTGTGGCTGGGGAGTCCCACCGCCCTGCCGCCGGAAGAGTTGGCCGAACCAGCCCTGGTCAGCGTTTGCGTCACCCATTTCAACCGGCCCCACCTGTTGCGGCGGGCGCTGTCCAGCCTCGCCGCGCAGGATTACCCGGCGCTGGAAATCATTCTGGTCGATGACGGCAGCGACGCGCCCGAGGCGCTGGAATGCCTTGCGGCGCTGGAGCGCGACCCGCCGACGCCGCGCTTCCGGTTGATCCGTCAGCCCAACCGCTATCTTGGCGCCGCCCGCAACGCGGCGGCGGCGGCGGCGGCGGGATCCTATCTGCTGTTCATGGACGACGACAATCTGGCCAAGCCGGAAGAGCTGTCGGTCTTGGTCGCCGCCGCGCGGGCGTCCCGCGCCGACATCGTCACCTGCTTCAACGACACCTTCTCACGCGAGGAGGATGACGGCCCGGTGGTTGAGTCCCGTCGCCTGTTTCTGGGACCGGCTGCGGGCGTCGGCGTCCTGTTCAACGCCTTCGGCGACGCCAACGCCCTGATCCGCGCCGAGACCTTCCGTCACCTTGGCGGCTTCAGCGAAGATTATGGGGTCGGGCACGAGGATTACGAGTTCTTCGCCCGCGCGGTCTTGAGCGGCGCGCGGCTGCTGACCGTGCCTGAGGCGCTGTTCTGGTACCGCACCGACGACGCCAGCATGATTAAGACCACGGCGCTTGGCCTCAACCACGCTCGCGCCTTGCGGCCTTATCTGGCTGGCGGCGCCATGCTGGAAGGGCCGTTGGTCGGGGATTTGGCGACGCTGGCGCGCGGCGCGTTCATCCGCGCCGATCATACGGTCGCGCTGCTGCAAGCCGATGGGCAGCAGAAACAGCAGGCGATTGAAACGCTGACTGCGGCAAACGCCGAAAAACAGCAGGCCATCGCCGTGCTGGAAGCCGCAAACGTTGAAAAACAGCAGGCCATCGCCGCGCTGGACCTTGAGAACACCGAGAAACAGCGCGCCATCGCCGCGCTGGAGTCCATAGGCGTCGAAAAACAGAGCGTCATCGCTGCTCTAGAAGCTGAGAATACGGAAAAACAGCGGGCTGTCGCCACATTGGAGGCCGCAAACGCCGAAAAGCAGCAGGCTATTGTCGCGTTGGAAACGGCAAACGCCGAAAAGCAGCAGGCTATCACCGTTCTGGAAACCGCAAACACGGAAAAACAGCAGGTGATCGCGGCCCTTCACGCCTCCTGGTCGTGGCGGGTGACAGGACCGTTCCGCCGCGCCGCTCGGCTTGCCCGGCGCGTGGTCGGCCTGTTCGCCTGCCGCCCGCGCGGCCTAACCCTGACCCCCAACGACAGCCTAACCAAAGAAGGCGATCTTTACCGCAGCGCCAACGATGATCCGCAATTCTTCATTCGGCCCGTTTCAGGACGGATGCCAAGTGGTTGGGTGGTGTTGAGCTACGCGGGCCAGGGCATCGACTTCCCCTTGACCCCGGAACTGTTCATCGACGCCGGCGCCGGCTTGTCAGAAGCGGGAAAGCTGTCGTTCCCGCCTTTGCGCGAGGGGCGGGTTCGCCAGATTTTGCGCCTGCCCGATGGGGTGCGCGGCCTGCGCTTCGACCCGATGGCCCGGCCTGGACGCTTCCGGTTGGACACGGTGGAGGCGATCTCCTGCGGTGGCCTGACGCTGCTCGCCTTTCTGCTCGCGCGGCGGCCCGGCATGATGCTGGCGGGCATCTTGAGAGGACCGCGTCGACTGGCTCAGGTGATGGATGAGGCCATCCGCCTGGAAAACGCCGCTCCAGCCCTGACCTATGAGGATTGGGTCGCCTGCTTCGACATCCTCACCGACGAAGACCAGAAAACCATCCAACAGCGTGGCGCGGCGTTGAAGACCGACTTCACGGTGGTCATCCCCGCGCACAACGCCGCCTTTTCCGATCTGGCCGACACCATCGCGTCCTTGCGGTCGCAGCTTTACCCCCACTGGCGCCTGATTGTCCTCGCCCCTCACGAGGCGGCGAGAGACGGCGTCGCCACCCTGGCGCATGATCCACGCGTTTCCGTCATGACCGAGGCTGACGCTCTAATCGGAGCCGATGGCTGGCTGGTCTTCGTCGATCCGGCAACCCAGCTTGCGCCACACGCCCTCTACATGGCCGCCCACTGTCTGGCGGCGGATCCCAAAACCGAGATCCTCTATGCCGACGAAGACCGGCTGGACAGTCGGAAGCGGCGCGTAAAGCCCGATTTCAAGCCCGACTGGAGTCCCGACCTCTTCCTGGCCCGCAACTATCTGGGACCGCTCGTCGTCCTGCGGCGCGCGCTTCTGGACGCCTCGGCCATCTCGGCGGGAGAGGATCTGGTCTACGCGACGGTTCTGCGACGGATGAGCGTCGGCCCGGAGCCTGTGGTGCGCCACGCGCCCTTCGTGCTGTCCCACCGCACCGCCGACGAGGACATGGAAAAGCCCCGCCGGGGCCGTGAGCATGCGCTGTTGACCCGCCACCTGACCCCTCAAGGCGCACGGGTGGAGCCTTGGCTGAACGGCACGGCGAACCACATCGTCTACGCCCTGCCCGAACGGGCGCCCTTCGTCAGCATCATCGTGCCGACCAAGGACAAGATCGACCTGCTGCGCCTGTGCGTCGAAAGCCTGCGCGAACGAACCGTCTACCCTGGCGGTTTCGAGATCCTGGTGATCGACAACCGCAGCGAAACCGACGAAGCGCGCGCCTATTTCGCCGAGTTGGAGCGCACCGGCGCCGCTCGCGTTCTGGCCTATGACGCGCCGTTCAATTATTCGGCCATCAACAATTTCGGCGTCCGTCACGCGAAGGGCGAGGTTCTCGCCTTCCTGAACAACGACATCGAAGCCATTGCCCCGTCCTGGTTGGCGGAAATGACCGCTCACGCGCTCCGCCCCGAAATCGGCGCGGTGGGCACCATGCTGTATTATCCCGACGACACGATCCAGCACGCCGGGGTTGGCTTGGGCCTGCACACGCTGGTCGGCCATCTGCATCGGGGCTTGCCGCGCGGAGCCACCGGCTACGCCGACCGAGCCGCCCTGACGCAAAACCTGTCCGCCGTCACCGCCGCCTGCCTCGTCATCCGCCGTTCCGTGTTCGAAGCGGTCGGAGGCTTCGAGGAGGAGCATCTCCACGTCGCCTTCAACGACGTCGATCTGTGCCTGCGCCTGCGCGCGGCTGGGCGCCGACTGGTTTGGACTCCGCACGCCGAGATGTACCACCATGAAGGGGCGTCGCGGGGCCGTGTCGAAAAACCGGAGCGTCTGGCGCAATTCGCCGTCGAGATCGCCTATATGACGAGTTGTTGGGCCGACATCGTGTCAGCGGACCCCTACTACAGCCCAAACCTGACCCTCGACGCCGAGGATTGCGGGCTTGGCTGGCCGCCGCGCGTCACGCCGCCCTGGCGCTTGCCGACGGAACCAGCGCCCACCAAAGGCGCGCGCCGGTCGCCGCTCACCGCCTACGCTTGGCTCGACACGGTCCACCGCTGATAGGAAACCGCCTTCCATGGACGCCTCCTCTGCCGCCCGCCCGTCGCTGACCGACTATCTCGACGCCTCGATCGAGGTTCTGCGCAAGACACGCGACACCCTGCCCCCCGCTCTGGTGGCGGAGGCGGTTGATCGCGTCGTCACCGCGCTTGGCCAGGGGCGCCCCCTGCTGGTCTGCGGCAATGGCGGCTCCGCGTCCGACGCCCAGCACATCACCGGCGAACTGGTCGGTCGTTTCCTAAAGGAACGCCGGGCGTTGAAGGCGATCTGCCTCAGTTCCAACGCCGCCGTTCTGACGGCCTGGGCCAATGATTACAGCTATGAGAGCGTCTTCGCCCGACAGGTGGAGGCTTACGCCGAGGCTGGCGGCGTTCTGCTCGGCCTCAGCACCAGCGGCAATTCCCCCAACGTGGTCGCCGCCTTCGAGACGGCCCGGCAGTTGGGCATGACCACGGTGGCCCTGACCGGCGAGGGCGGCGGCAAGCTGGCCGCGCTCAGCGATGTGCTGCTGGCCGTGCCATCACGCCACACCCCCTTGATTCAGCAGGCGCACATCTGCCTCTACCACCATCTCTGCGAAGAGATCGAGGCCCGGTTGGCCGGAGTTTGACCGCCCACAGACAATGAGGGAAAGCAGGTTTCATTTCGGTTTGGATATGATTGGAGAATCATTCCGATTCCGAAATTGAAAGCTTCTTTTCCCAAGAAAGCGCCGTTTCAACGATGATTCTCAGATCCTCGTGGCGCGGCGCCCAGTCCAACAGTCGCCGAATCCGCTCGGTTCCAGCCACCAGGGTCGGTGGATCTCCAGCCCGGCGCTGAACGATTCGAGTTGGCAACGATTTTCCAAGCACCGATTCAACCATGTCCAGGACCTCGCGCACCGAATAGCCCCGGCCATAGCCGCAGTTTAGGACCAGGCTGTCGCCCCCGGCCTCCAGATGGCGCAGAGCCGCGAGATGGGCTGCGGCAAGGTCGCTGACATGGATGTAATCGCGCACGCAGGTGCCGTCCGGCGTCGGGTAATCGTCGCCGAAGATCTGGATGTCCGGTCGCTGTCCGGTCGCGGCCTGGGCGGCGATCTTCAGCAGATGGGTCGCCACCCGCGCGCTCTGCCCTGAACGCCCCGCCGGATCCGCCCCCGCCACGTTGAAATAACGCAGGGCGACGTAGCGCAGACCATGGGCTGACGCCGCGTCGCGCAGCATCCATTCGGTCATCAGCTTGGACCGCCCATAGGGGTTGATCGGGTCAGTGGGCGCATCCTCGTCAATCGGCATCGCCTCAGGCATGCCGTAGACGGCGGCGGTGGACGAAAAAATGAAGCGCTCCACCCCGGCCCGCCGCCCGGCGTCGATCAACGACAGGCTGTTGACCGTGTTGTTGCGGTAATAATCCAGCGGCTTTCCCACCGATTCCGGGACCGAGATGCTGCCCGCGAAATGCATCACGGCGTCAACGCCGTGACCGACGATGGTTCGCTCCACCAACTCAGCGTCCCCGACATCGCCGACCACCAGCGGAACCCCATTCGGCACAGAGGTCCGGCGGCCCGTGGACAAATCGTCCAGAACCACGACCGCCCGCCCAGCGTCGAGCAGCGCCAGCACGACATGGGAACCGATGTAACCGGCGCCGCCTGTCACCAGAACGGTCGGGAGGGAAATCGGGTCGGCCATGTCGATCCATTCACACTGCGTTGCCAAGGGCCGAACAGACTATCACCCACCGCACCGCCGCCGCTTCATCTTTTCCGCAAGAGCGCTCAGAGTCACACACGCCCGCGAAAAGCGGCCCGAGGCAACCCCACCATGGACTTCGGCGACGCCCGGCGATACCAAGGCAGCCGGACGCCGCACCGCTACGGCGCAGGAGGAGCTATGAGCATGGACATCGCCGCACTCGCCATTCCCGATGTGAAGATCATCCGCCCGAAAAAATTCGGCGACCATCGCGGCTTCTTCTCGGAAACCTACAGCAAGCGCGCGTTCGAGACGGCGGGGCTTTTGCTTGATTTCGTCCAGGACAACCAGTCGCTGTCGGCGGAGGTCGGCACGGTGCGCGGCCTGCATTACCAGCTTCCGCCCTTCGCCCAGGACAAGCTGCTGCGCGTCGTGCGCGGCGCCGTCTTCGACGTGGCGGTGGACATCCGCCGGGACTCGCCGACCTTCGGTCAGCATGTCTCGGCCATCATCAGCGCGGCGGAGTGGAACCAGATCCTGGTGCCGGTCGGCTTTGCTCATGGGTTCTGCACGCTGGAACCGGACACCGAAGTCATCTACAAGGTGACGAATTTCTATTCGCCGCAGCATGACCGTGGGATTTTGTGGAATGATCCGGCTCTGGCCATCGTCTGGCCGGTCGAGGCCGACAAGGCCCGGCTGTCCGACAAGGATCTGAAAAATCCCCGCCTTGCCGAGGCGAGTGACCTGTTCTGAACAAGGCCAAATCCGAAACAATCCTTTCGGAATAATCCCTGAGTGTGTCTGTTTGTCTCCTGGATAGGGCGCAGGTGTTTTGATGAAGTGCATTCTCGTCACCGGCGGCGCCGGGTTCATCGGGTCCGCCGTGGTCCGCCAACTGCTCGCCGAAACCGACGTCCGCGTCGTCAATCTGGACAAGCTGACCTACGCGGCCAATCTGGCCTCGCTGCCAGGCGCGGCGGACAACCCCCGTTACGCCTTTGAGCGGGTGGACATCTGCGACAGCGACGCCCTGCGCCGGGTCTTCGCCGAACACCAGCCGGACGCGGTGATGCATCTGGCCGCCGAATCCCATGTGGACCGCTCCATCGACGGCCCCGGCGATTTCATCCAGACCAACATCGTCGGCACCTATCGGCTGCTGGAAGCGGCGCGGGGCTATTGGTCCACTCTGCCCGCCGACCGCAAGGACGGCTTCCGCTTTCACCATATTTCCACCGACGAGGTGTTCGGCACGCTGGGCGAAGATGGTTTCTTTACCGAAACGACTGCCTACAGCCCGAATTCGCCCTATTCGGCCAGCAAGGCGTCCAGCGACCATCTGGTGCGGGCTTGGCACGAGACCTACGGGCTGCCGGTGGTGCTGACCAACTGCTCCAACAATTACGGCCCTTATCATTTCCCGGAAAAGCTGATCCCGCTGGTGATCCTGAAGGGGCTGGCCGGGGAACCGCTGCCGGTCTATGGCAAGGGCGACAATGTGCGCGACTGGCTCTATGTCGAGGATCACGCCCGCGCCCTGCGGCTGGTGCTGGAAAAGGGGCGGATCGGCGAGAGCTACAACATCGGCGGCCACAACGAACGCACCAACATCGCGGTGGTCCGCAGCATCTGCGCCCTGCTGGACGAGCTGGCGCCCGACGGCGCCCCGCATGACCGGCTCATCACCTTCGTCACCGACCGCCCCGGCCACGACAAGCGCTACGCCATCGACGCCGACAAGATCGAGCGGGAGCTGGGCTGGCGCCCGGAGGAAACCTTCGAGAGCGGCCTGCGCAAGACCGTCGAATGGTATCTGGCCAACCGGCCCTGGTGGGAAGCGGTGCGGAACGGCTCCTATTGCGGGGAACGGTTGGGGCTGACCGAGGCGACGGCCCCGGCGTCCAAGACGGGGGGAGCGGCGTGAACATCCTCGTCCTCGGCGTCAGCGGGCAGGTCGGTCACGCCCTGATGCGCGCCTGCTGGCCGGACGGCGCCCGCGTCGTCGGGTTGGCCCGCCCGGCGGTGGATCTGGCCGATCCCGACAGCATCGACCGCGCGGTGGCCGAACACGCCCCGGATCTGCTCGTCAACGCCACCGCCTACACCGCCGTGGACAAGGCGGAGAGCGAGCGCGAGGCCGCCTTCGCCATCAACCGCGACGGTCCGGCCCATCTTGCGGCGGCCTGCGCCGCGCGCGGAGCGGCCCTGATTCACATCTCCACCGACTATGTGTTCGACGGGACCAAGCCCGCCCCTTACGTCGAGGATGACCCCGTCGCCCCGGTCAACGCCTATGGCGCCAGCAAGGAAGCGGGAGAGGCGGCGGTGCGCGCCACAACGCCCCGTCATGTCATCCTGCGCACCTCCTGGGTTTACGCGGCCCACGGCGCCAATTTCGTCAAGACCATGCTGCGGCTGGGCCGGGAACGCGCCGAGCTGAGCGTCGTCGCCGACCAGACCGGCGCGCCGACCTCGGCGGACGACATCGCCGCCGCCATCACCCGCATCGCCGCCCGCATCCAGGACCAGCCCGACGATGTTCCGTGGGGCACCTATCATCTGACCGGCGCTGGAGAAACCACCTGGTTCGGCTTTGCCGAGCGCATCTTCGAGCGTCTGGCGCGCGAGGAAGGCCGCCGCCCGGCGGTCAAGCCGATCGCCACCGCCGATTACCCGACCCCGGCGCGCCGCCCGATCAACTCCCGGCTGGACGGTTCCCGCCTGCGCGCCGCTTTCGGCGTCGAACCGCCGGACTGGGCGGACAGCCTGGACCGCGTGCTGGACGAATTGTTCAGCACGCGGCGACCTGACGACCAACGCTGACGACGGCGCGCTCATGCCGAGCGCGCCGTTTGGAATTCATCCTTCGCGACATCCAGACCACAGACAGACAGGCGGCGGACATGAAAGGCATCATTCTGGCAGGCGGATCCGGCACCCGGCTCTACCCGGTGACGCGCGCGATCAGCAAACAGCTGCTGCCGATCTACGACAAGCCGATGATCTATTTCCCGCTCAGCACGTTGATGCTGGCGGGCATCCGCGACATCCTCATCATCACCACGCCGCACGACCAACCGCTGTTCCAGACCGTTCTGGGCGACGGGTCGCAATGGGGCGTGTCGCTGTCCTACGCGGCCCAACCCTCCCCCGACGGGCTGGCCCAGGCCTTCATCATCGGTCGTGAGTTCGTCGGCGCCGACAGCTGCGCGCTGGTGCTGGGCGACAACATCTTCTACGGCCACGGCCTGACCCAGCTTCTGCGCGCCGCCGGGGAAAAGACCACCGGCGCCCGCGTCTTCGCCTATGGCGTGCGCGATCCCGAACGCTACGGCGTGGTCGAGTTCGACGAGACCGGGCGGGCGCTGAGCATCGAGGAAAAGCCGACCGCGCCGCGTTCCAAATGGGCGGTGACGGGGTTGTATTTTTACGACAACCAGGTGCTGGACATCGCCGCCGCCGTGAAGCCCTCGGCGCGTGGCGAGTTGGAGATCACCTCGGTCAACGCCGCCTATCTCGATCTTGGCCTGCTCGACGTCGAGCAGATGGGGCGCGGCTATGGCTGGTTCGACACCGGCACCCACGACAGCCTTCTGGAAGCGGCGGAGTTCGTCCGCACCATCCAGCACCGTCAGGGTCTTCAGATCGCCTGCCCGGAAGAGATCGCCTATGTGTCCGGCTGGATCGATGGCGAGCAGGTCTCCCGGCTGGCCGAACCGTTGAAGAAGAACGAGTACGGCCGCTATCTGCTCAGCCTGTTGGGATGATGCGGACCATCCGCATCCGTCCTTCTTTTCTTTTGCGGTGAAAGCCCCCCCCTATGCGTTCTCTCAACAGAAAACGGGTTCTCGTCACCGGCGGCGCCGGATTCCTCGGATCGCATCTGTGCGAGCGCCTGCTGGAGCGGGATTGCGAGGTTCTGTGCGCTGACAATTATTTCACAGGCAGCCGCGACAACGTCCTTCATCTTCTGTCCAACCCGCGTTTCGAGCTGATTCGCCACGACGTGACGTTCCCGCTCTATGTCGAGGTGGACCAGATCTACAATCTGGCCTGCCCGGCGTCGCCGATTCATTACCAGCATGATCCGGTGCAAACGACCAAGACCAGCGTCCATGGCGCCATCAACATGCTGGGGCTGGCCAAACGGCTGAACGCGCGGATCATGCAGGCCTCGACCTCCGAGGTCTATGGCGACCCGGCGGTGCATCCGCAGACCGAAGACTATTGGGGCAACGTCAACACCATCGGCCCACGCGCCTGCTACGACGAGGGCAAACGCTGCGCCGAGACGCTGTTCTTCGACTATCACCGTCAGCACAAGCTGTCGATCAAGGTCATCCGCATCTTCAACACCTATGGCCCACGCATGCACCCCAACGACGGGCGGGTGGTGTCGAACTTCGTCATCCAGGCGCTGAAGGGCGAACCGATCACCGTTTACGGCGACGGCCAGCAGACCCGCGCCTTCTGCTACGTCGATGATCTGATCGAAGGCTTCCTGCGCTTCATGGACACGCCCGCCGAGATCACCGGCCCGCTGAATCTCGGCAATCCTGGCGAATTCACCATGCTGGAACTGGCCGAGAAGATCATCCGGCTGACCGGCTCCTCCTCGCGGATCGAGCACAAGCCGTTGCCCCAGGACGATCCCAAACAGCGCCGCCCGGACATCTCCAAGGCCAAGGCCTTGATGAACTGGGAACCGACGGTGCCGCTCGACGCCGGGCTGGAGCGCACCATCGCTTATTTCCGCGACCGCTTCTTCGCCTGATCGTTAAGCCGGTTCGGACGCCCGCGCGCCCGAACCGGCTCCGGCTTCGGCGCGCTCAGTTTCGTCCGTAGGAATCTTCCAGGCGAACGATGTCATCCTCTCCCAGATAGGAGCCGGACTGCACCTCGATGATGGTCAGCGGCACCTTGCCGGGATTCTCCAGCCGGTGAACCGTGCCGATGGGGATATAGATGGACTGATTCTCATAGACCATCACCTGCTCGTCGCCACGCGTGACCAAAGCCGTGCCATTGACCACCACCCAATGCTCGGCCCGGTGATGGTGCTTCTGAAGCGACAATTGCGATCCCGGGGCGATGGTCAGGCTTTTGACCTGAAAGCGCTCGCCGGTGTGCAGCGACTGGTAAGACCCCCAGGGGCGATGGACCTTGCGATGATTGATCGCCTCGCTGCGCCCGGTCTTCTTCAGCCGGTCAACGATGCGCTTCACGTCCTGGGCGTGGTCGCGGTCAGCCACCAGAACGGCGTCGTCCACCACCACCACCACGGCGTTCCTCACCCCGACCACGGCGGTCAGGTGGTTTTCGCTGCGCACGTAGCAGTCGCTCGCCCCTTCCATCAGGACATCGCCGACCAACACATTGCCATCAACGTCCTTGCTGCCGACGTCCCACAACGCCGACCAGGCGCCAACGTCGGTCCAACCGATGTCGCAAGGAACCACGGCGGCCATGTCGGTCCGCTCCATCACCGCATAGTCGATGGAGATGGACGGAGCGGCGGCAAAGGCCGTGGCGTCCAAACGGAAGAAATCCAGGTCGGACTGGCCACCGTCCAACGCGGCGCGGCAAGCGGCGACCACCGCCGGAGCGTGGCGCTCCAGTTCGGCGAGAAGCTGACCAACAGGGAACAGGAACATGCCGCTGTTCCAGGCGTAACCGCCATCCTCCAGATAGGATTGGGCAACCGCCAGCGTCGGCTTTTCAACGAAAGCCGCGACCTCGAAAGCCCCCTCGACCTCATCCAACGGCCGACCACGCTGGATGTAACCATAGCCGGTTTCCGGAGTCGTCGGAGCGATGCCGAACGTGACCAGACGCCCGGTCTGCGCCGCCTGAGCGGCGACCAGCACCGTCTGGCGGAAGGCGTCGGGCGCGCGGATCTCATGGTCGGCGGGCAACAGCAAAAGCAGCGCGTCAGGATCGGTCGCCGCGACGCTCAGCGCGGCGAGCGCGCAGGCGGCGGCTGTGTTGCGGCCCATCGGCTCCAGCAGGATGCCGCGCGGCTTCAACCCGGACTGGCGGAGCTGTTCCGCGACAAGAAAGCGATGTTCCTGATTGCAGACCACCAGCGGCGGCGCAAAGGCCAGTTCGTCGCCAACCCGCAAGGCCGTGTCCTGAAACATCGTCCGGTCAGAACACAAGGCCAGGAACTGCTTGGGATACAGTTCCCGCGACAACGGCCACAAACGGGACCCGGAACCGCCGGACAACAGCACCGGAACGATCTTTTGCGCGGAAACGCTGTTCATTGCTGCCGTCCTATTGCTTGGCGCACGACGCGCGCCCTTCGGTTTGATGGCCTGGTTTGATGGCCTGAAGACCAGACCGGCAAACCGGGGCGGACCGTTTATAGACCGACCGCTTTCCGATCCACAAGCGCCCCTCCGACCCCGAACCGGCACGAAACGCCCGACATGAAGCCGACAGAACCACGAGAGAGACAAGACTCCAAACACGCTCGCCACAACCCATCCAAACCGCTTACCCCTGCCCATCGAGTTTGGACTCTTGTCGCGCCCCCCCTCCCTTCCCACTCCTCAAGAAAGATCGGATGGCGGGCCATGACCGGCTTGCAGAAGCGTCGAGCGGAGCAAAGCGCGACAGAACTCCAAACGCCGCCCGATTCGCGCCCGTCTGAACAGGAACGCGACTCGGAATACCAGGAAACATCAATGATTCCGCCATGCGCTCAGTCCCAAACCCTGGTTCTCCGTCACCACAACCCCAAAGCCAACGATAAATCCACAGGGCGGATCGACTATCCACTGGAGTCTTGTCGCGACAATTCTGGAGTCTTGTCGCGCGACTCGCGATTCTCTACTGGAGTCTTGTCGCGCAAACTATTAACAGAAACAAATAATCAAACAAATAGTTTGCGCGACAAGACTCCAAATTGCTGACATGGAAACCCCGTGATATACCGATTTCCATAAAGTCCTGCCAAGGTCAGCCCGCTATGGGACAGATACATCACCTGATTACCCAGCTTGGACGAGACCAGGCGAAAGCTCTCCAACCAGATCCGGAGAGACGTTCCCTAGTTGACGTCGCGGCAGCCGTCCTCGAAGAGGAACGGCAAGAGCTTGGCATCACCTATTCCGGTTTTGCGCTAACCGCGCTTCCACATCGCCGTCTTCCGGATGACCAGCCTTGGGAACGGCGAGGACATAAGATTCGTTTGCTGATCGAGCCGGGACGACTGCCCGTTCGCAACGGAGGATTCAAGCTTTACGGCGTTCCTTATGGCAGCCGGGCTCGCATGATTCTGCTCTATCTGCAAACCCGCGCCATCCAAACCGACAGCCGTGAAGTCGAGTTGGGACGCAGCATGCACGAATGGCTCGACCGTATGGGTTTGTCGGTCGGGGGCCAGACCTATCGTGACATTCGCGAACAGGCGTCGCGCATTGCCGCCTGCAATCTAACCTTCGCCTGGGAAGACGCCCACAGCATTGGCTTTGAAAAAGGCTCCATCGTCAAAGGCGGCATTCACTTTTCAGCCAATCCTGGTTCCGACCAGGGCAGTTTGTGGGAAGATCGTGTTCTGTTGTCAGAAGCCTTCTTTCGTGAGCTAAAGGCTCATCCCGTGCCGATCTGGGAACCAGCTCTGCGTCATATCCAGAACAACAGCACCAGCATCGACATCTATATTTGGTTGGCCTACCGGCTTCACAGCCTGTCACGAACCACACAAATCACTTGGCCCGCCGTGTTCGAGCAATTCGGCGCGGGCTACAGCCGCTTGCGTGATTTCCGGAAACGCTTCATCGAGGCGCTCCAACTGGCGCTTGCTGTCTATCCCGATGCCAGAGTTGAAGTTGAGGAACAGGGGTTGCTCATGCATCCGTCGCCTCCGCCAATTCCAGAACGAAAATTTGCCCAGCTCTACCGTTGAATGCGGATCGAATCAATATTTCACAAGATTGAATAGGGTCCGCGCGGGAATCGCAAAGAACGTCAAGAATCAGCCGACACGCTACCAGGACAGTGAGAGCCACACTGTCCATTTCTTGATGTTCTTTGCGATTCCCGCGCGGACCCTATTTGCAAATACCCTTACTTAAAACACGGAAATCGTTTTTCCAGCCTAGAGACGGTGCGACAAGACTCCAAACTCCGGGCAGCAATCGGATGCGTGCGAACTCAGGTTTCCACCCAGAGGAGCGCCGCTTGCACGGCGCACCCTGGTGAATTAACCCCATCATTAGGAAGGTTCGATTACAGTCAGTCGATCCAAGGCGCGATCAACAGGCGAGACCGGCTGCAATGACAAAGTTTGGCGATTCCCTTGACGTTTCGGTCGAGCAAACGCTCGAAGCCGGATTGCGGATGTTCGATGGACGCTCCGTCCTGGTGACGGGGGGAAGCGGCTCCTTCGGACAGCGCTTCGTCGAAACGGTGATGCGCCACGCCAAACCGCGCCGCGTCATCATTTTTTCCCGTGACGAGTTCAAACAATATGAGATGCAACAGCGCATGCCCGCAGAATGGGCCTCCACGCTGCGTTTCTTCATCGGCGATGTGCGCGACCGTGAACGGCTGGAATTGGCGATGCGCAACGTTGATTTCTGTGTCCACGCCGCCGCTCTGAAACATGTTCCTGCCGCCGAATACAACCCCATGGAGTGCATCCACACCAACGTCTACGGCGCTGAAAATGTGGTGCGGGCGGCTCTGGCGATGGGGGTGCGGCGGGTCATCGCGCTGTCCACGGACAAGGCGGCGAACCCAATCAACCTGTATGGGGCCAGCAAGCTGGCCTCGGACAAGATCTTCATCGCGGCCAACAACCTGTCCGGCGCTCTCGACACACGTTTCTCCGTGGTGCGTTACGGCAACGTGGTCGGATCGCGCGGCAGCGTCGTGCCGTTGTTTCGCAAGATGATCGCGCAAGGAACGGACCATCTGCCGATCACCGACGCGCGGATGACCCGTTTTTGGATCACGCTTCAGCATGGCGTCGATTTCGTCCTGTCCTGCTTTTCGATGATGTTGGGGGGCGAAATCTTCGTGCCCAAGATTCCCAGCATGCGCATGACCGAACTGGCGCAAGCCATGGCGCCGGATCTGCCATTGAAGATGGTGGGCATTCGCCCCGGTGAAAAGCTGCACGAGGTCATGATCACCGAGGATGATTCGCGCCAGACTTATGAACTGACCGACCGTTTTGTCATCGAACCCGCCTTCGCCTTCTGGCAGCATGCGCCGTATGAGCGGTTGAACGCCCGTCCGGTGCCGGACGGTTTCCGTTACGCCAGCGACAGCAACAATGATTGGCTGGACGGGGAGCGACTGCGCACGCTGCTGGCGGAAGCTCATTGACGCGGGCAAGGGAGGGATCATGACCAGCTCCTTGCCTTTTCTGCCCTATGGCCGCCAAGCTGTGGACGATGCGGACATAGCCGCCGTGGCGGCCGTGTTGCGAGGTGACTGGCTGACCCAGGGGCCGACGGTGACGGCCTTTGAGCGGGCGTTTGCCGACAAGGTCGGCGCGGCGGCGGCGGTTGCCTGCGCCAACGGCACCGCCGCGCTGCGGTTGGCCTACGCCGCTTTGGGCGTCGGTCCCAGCGATGCGGTGATCGTTCCATCCAACACCTTTCTCGCCACGGCGTCGGCGGCCCGTCACGCTGGGGCCGAGGTGGCCTTTGCCGACGTTGATCCCGTCACCGGGTTGATGGGGGTTGAGCACGCCGAAGCCGCCTTGGCCCACGCGCGCGCGGCTGGGTGGCGTCCGCGAGTCCTGGCTCCGGTCCATTATGCGGGGCAGACCGCCGCGATGGCCGATCTCGGCGCCCTGGCTCGCGATCAGGGATTGGCGGTCGTTGAAGACGCCTGCCACGCCGTCGGCGCGGTTGATTGCAGCGCTTCTGTTCCATCGCCCGTTGGCGCCTGCGTCCAGAGCGCGCTGACCGTGTTCTCCTTCCACCCGGTCAAGACCATCGCCGCCGGAGAAGGAGGAGCCGTGACCGGGGCGGATCCAGCCCTGATGGAGCGGGTGCGCCGTCTTTGCAACCATGGCATCCACCGGACTGGGCCGGGTGAGGTGGACGCGTTCACCGATCCCGAAGCCGCCTGTGACCAGAACGGCTTGGCCAACCCCTGGTATTATGAGATGGAAGAGCCGGGCTTCAATCATCGGCTGTCCGACATCCACGCCGCTCTTGTTCTCAGCCAGCTTGGGCGGCTCGACGCCTTCGTTGAGCGGCGGCGGCGTCTGATGGCGTTGTACGCCGCGCGTCTGGCCTCGTTGGCTCCGCTGGTCGAGGCGCCGCGCGTGGTTCCCTGGTGCCGTCCGGCTTGGCATCTTTGCGCCGTCCGCATCGACTTTGCCGCCGCTGGCCAGTCTCGGGCGCGGGTGATGGCGGCACTGCGCGCGCAAGGCGTCGGCAGTCAAGTCCATTACATTCCGGTTCATCGCCAACCCTATTGGCGGCGGCGCTATGGTGATCGGTCTCTGCCGGGGGCGGAGCGGCATTACGCGCAAACCTTGTCTCTGCCGCTTTATCCGACGATGGTGGATGAGGACGTTGATCGGGTTGTTCGCGCGCTGGAAAGGGCCTTGACCGGCGCTGAGGGCGGCGGCGGGTGAACCACTGACGACGGCTGACAGGGCGCAGCCGTATTCCTTTGATGGCGGAAATGCGCTATGTCAGCCCATGTCTCCGCAACGCCTTTTTAGGGCAACGCTTTTTTAGGAGTGGGACCATGGCCGAAGGAACTGTGGATTATTACGCGATGGTCGAAGAGGCGTGGCAGCTCAGCGACACCGCGCGTGACTATGTGAAGAACGCGGGCCGTGAGGTGGACAACACCGAGCTGTGGGAGAAGGTGTTCGTCACCTCGCCGTTGCTTGATCTTGACCGCACCCAGGCCGAGGGCGGTCAGCCCCTTCAGAAGATTTTCTTCAAGAATCCCTACGGCCTGCAATACCGCGCCGATCACAAGGATTGGATCCCTTTCCGTCATGGCGCTTTGGATCCTGCTTACCTTCAGGTCGTCTGATCCGTTTGGGCGGAAAATCCTGGGGCGATCCGGGTCGAACATTGTCCTTCGTGTGGTCTGCGCTCAACAGAATGAGGTGAGACATGGCGCTGTCGGCAGGAAACGCGCGGGCAATTCGGGCGGCGGACACGGTCGCCGGGACGGCGAACGCCGACACCCTGACGGGAACCAGCGGAGCTGACGCCGTGAACGGGCTGGGCGGCGTCGACCGTTTCGTCCTGACCGGCGACATCTCGGCCTACGCCATGACGTTCGGCAGCGGCGGAAGTCTGTTCATCAGCGGCCCGGACGGCGCCGACACCCTGACCGGGGTTGAACTGGTGCAGACGAGCAGCGGCTCGCTGATCTCGGTTGCCAGCCTTGCTGGTTTTTCGGAGCCGTCCATCTCCGACCTGACGGTCGCCCCAGGCGCGACCAGCGCCGCCGATTACCTTCTTGGAACGTCCGCTGTTGATTGGATCGGTGGCGGCGGCGGCAACGACACCATCTATGGCCTGGCGGGAGTTGATGGCTTGTTCGGCCATAGTGGCGACGACGTCCTGTTGGGCGGGGCTGACAACGACACGCTGGAAGGCGGGGCGGGCAACGACCTGCTGTTTGGCGGGACCGAAAATGACCGGCTGAACGGCGACGCCATCGGCCAGTCCGGCGCGGACACCCTGTTGGGCGATGCGGGCAACGATTGGCTGGATGGCGGGGGTGGGGCGGATTTTCTGGATGGCGGGTCCGGCAACGACACGCTTTACGCGGGATTTGGGGCCGACACCTTGCGCGGCGGCACTGGCGACGATGTGCTGTTCGGGGATGTCTATTCCGACCGAACCCATGAAATCGCGGTCGCCATGTCGGGCGGCGCGCCGTTGCTGTCCCAGGACGATGTTCTTTTGGGTGGATCGGGCAACGACACGCTGATTGGCGGCGTGGGATCCGATCTTTTGGATGGCGGCCTTGGCAACGACGTGTTTTCGGTGCGCAACCTGAACGAATCGACGCTGACCGCTTCCGACGTCATCGTGAATTTCAACGGTCCGACGATTGCGACGGCGGCGCTGCTGGGCGCCGTCAGCTACGCGACGCCGGGGGCTGAGACCGACCGCATCGACGTGTCGGAAATCGACGCCATCGCCGGAACGACGGTGAATGACGGCTTTTCCTTCATCGGAACCGCCGCCTTCTCGGCGGCAGGGCAGTTGCGTTACGAGACCACCAACGGCGTGACCATGATCGAAGGCAATGTGAACGCCGACCTGGCCGCTGATTTTCGCATTCAAGTCGACATCGCCAATTACGAATTTTCGTACTTCGACTTTGTCCTGTGACCTTTCGGCGCTTCAGGTCCGTTTTTTCGGGGTGACGGCCACGTCGATGACCAGACGATGGCCGTGTTCCTTTTCGGGCGGCAAGGCGAAGACGGTCTTTGTCTGAATAGGGCCTTGGCCACCGAGAATCAGGTGGTTGACGCCCCCGGTCGTGGCCAGCCGATAGGTCAGCGGCGCCGCCGCGAAGGCGCCGGAGGCTGGCGCTTTCCACAATGTTCCCGGCAACACCAGTTCCAGCCGGTTGGGCGCGCGCTGCGCCAGCAGAATGAAGCGGGGAGGTCCGTCGAGATCCAGAACGACGCGGACGGTCCCACCGTTGGTGGCCGCGCGCAGTTGCGTCACCGCAAGCGTTTGGCTTGGCTTTTCTGGAGTCACCCCCGCTGTTGGCGCCGTTGTCATGGTCGGTTTGGCGCGCGGAACGGGCGCAACAGGAAGCGGCGCCGAGGGGGGGGCGACGGTGGGCTTGGCGTCCAGCGCGACGTCTGGGGAAGCGCTCGCAGGTGGCGGAGGAGCCGCCGCGACCATGGGCGCGGCGGGCGCGGGCTGTGTTGCGATGGGGAGGCTGTTCGGCGCGGGATTGGGTGGCGGCGCAGGCGGCGGCGGCGGGGGAACCGCCGCTGTTTTCGGCGATCCTGGCGCGCCTGGACGGCCTTCCGCGCGGCCAAAAAGGCGATAATGGTCGTAGCCGCTGCGCCATTGTCCGGCTTTCACGGCGGCGGCGACGTCGGGGTTGGCGGCCAGATAGGTGGTTTCCCGCCAGCCCGGGATGGGAGCATCGGTCAGATCGAGGTCTTTGACCTTGTCCTTGCGCGCCCATTCCAGAACCGGGCCGGGAAGCGACACGCGCAAATCCAGCATCTGCACCCCCAGAGACAGCCAAAGGGGGGTCAGCAGAAGAACCGTCAGGCGCAGGATCTGGAAAAACAAAGCGCTGAAGCGTCCGGCTGAAAGGTTTGAAGGGAGGCGGAGAACCCCGTCGCAGCGTCTTTTCCGCCTCGGCCTCTTGGTGTGCTGGCGATGCTTGAATGGGTACTCCGTCCGACTCGTCGCCGTCCAGAAAAAGCCGAACGGACGGTGATGGCGAGGATGTTGACTGTTTGGGGAAAGCCATGGCCTCCCGTCGCGCGGGGGATCGGCGGCAAAGCCTGAATTGGCAGAGAAGATGACAGCCGGGGCTTGAACCGCTACAACGGCCCGTTCGGTCGCGCCGTTGCGCGCGGCTTCCACGCTTGCGCGCAGGGATGATGCCCCAGGCCCTTTTCGACCCGCCCTTTGCCCCTCCGGGGACCGCGCCGGACGCCGCGCGGGGCCGACGTTGGTCAACCCTGATAAAGGCGGTGGTGACGGTCGCGATTCTGGCGCTGATCGCCGCCGGGGCGGATTGGGCCGCCATCGCCAGCCGCCTGACCGCCGCCGATCCGCTGTTGCTGGCCGCTGGCGTGGCCGTCAAGGCGGCGACTCTGCCGTTGGCCGCCCTGCGGTGGCGCGCGGTGGGGTGGGCCGCCGGTTTCTCGATCACCCGCTGGTTGGCCTTCCGGCTCCAGATGACCAGCAGCTTTCTGGGGCAGGTCCTGCCCGGCTCGGTCGGGGCTGACCTGTTGCGCGGCTGGTTCACCTGGCGTTTGGGCCATCCGGCGGGGGCGGTGATGCTGGCGCTTCTGGTGGATCGGTTGATGGCGCTGCTGGGCGTCGTGTTGATCGGCTTGGTCGGCTTGCCGCGTCTGGTCGCCGTCGCGCCCCCCGCCGTCGCCTGGACCGTGCTGGGCGGGGCCGCCGCCCTTGGCCTTGGCATGGGCGCCCTGCTGTTGGTGGCGCGGATTCCACGCGACCGACTGCCCCTGCCCCGGCGTTTGCGCGACGGGGCGCTGGGCCGAACGCTTTGGACGGCGGTCGGGGAGTTGCGCGCCATGACCGGGCGGCCCGCCGCCTGGGCGTCGTTGGGCCATGGGATCGCGGTTCATCTCGCCACCATCGCGGCGGTCATCCTGTTCGCACGTTCGTTGGGCCTGCCCTTGAGCTGGCTGGACGGGCTGGCGATTGTCCCGGCGGCCATCGTCGCCGCCGCTCTGCCCGTCTCGCTGGGCGGCTGGGGGGTGCGCGAAGGGGCGATGATCGCCGGCTTCACCCTGCTGGGCTTTGATCGTGACGCCGCCCTGCTTGTGTCTCTTCTGATCGGGACGTCAATCGCCGTCCTGTCGCTTCCCGGCGGCGTCTTTTGGCTGCTGCTGCGGCATGAAACCTCTTCCCTGCCGGATTCCTCCCGATGACTGAACCGACCTTGCCGATTCTTGACCGGACCACCGCCGGAGAGGGCGCCGACCAACCGAAACCCCTGTCTTCCCGGCAGGAGCGAATCCGCGCCCTGTTCGACGCGGCGGCGGCGGCGCCGGTCCGTTGGGCTGAGCGCAACCGAGCCTTCCACGAGGCCGACCGCGCCTATCTGCGCTTCCTGATCCCGGACGGGGCCACGGTGCTGGAGATTGGTTGCGGCGTTGGCGACACGCTGGCCGCCCTGAACCCGGCGCGCGGCGTCGGCATTGACCTCAGCCCGGCGACGGTGGCGCAAGCGCGGGCGCGTCATCCGCAACTGGAATTCCACGCGGGCAACGCCGAGGATCCGGCGGCGCTTGACGCCATCGACGGGCCGTTCAGCCACATCCTTCTGTCCGGCACCATCGGCTTTCTCGACGACATCGAAGAGACGTTGCGCCTGCTGCGCCGTTTCGCCACGCCCAAGACGCGGATCATCGTCAGCTACCATTCCCGCGCCTGGGAGCCGATCCTGTGGGTGGCGGAAAAGCTGGGCATGCGGATGCCGCAGGGCCAACAGAACTGGCTGTCCACCACCGACATCGTCAATCTGCTGGATTTGGCGGGGTGGGAGCCGGTGCGCCGCGAATGGCGCCAACTGATCCCAAAGCGCCTGTTGGGGCTGGGGCCGCTGGTCAACCGCTGCGTCGCCCCGCTGCCCGGCATCCGGCGGCTGTGCCTGCGCAGCTACGTCGTCGCCCGCCCGCAGGCGGTCGAAACGGTGACGGTGGACGGCAAGCCGCCGTCGGTCACGGTGCTGATCCCCTGCCGCAACGAGCGCGGCAACATCGAAAACGCCATCCGCCGCCTGCCCCGCTTCGCCCCCGACATCGAGGTCCTTTATTGCGAAGGGCACAGCAAGGACGGCACCTATGAGGAGTGCGAGCGGGTCCGCGACGCTTACCCCGACTGGGACATCAAGGTCATGCGCCAACCCGGCAAGGGCAAGGGCGACGCGGTGCGCGCTGGTTTCAAGGTGGCGCGCGGCGACATCCTGATCATCCTCGACGCCGATCTGACGGTGCCGCCGGAAACCATGGGGAAATTCTATCAGGCCATGGTGTCGGGCAAGGGCGAGTTCGTGAACGGCACCCGTCTGGTCTACCCGATGGCGGCGGAAGCGATGCGCTTTCTGAATTTCCTGGCGAACCGGGCCTTCGCGCGAATCTTCTCCTACCTGCTGAACCAGCGCTTCACCGACACGCTGTGCGGCACCAAGGTTTTGTGGCGCAAGGATTACGAGGAAATCGTCGCCAACCGCCATTATTTCGGCGATTTCGACCCGTTCGGCGACTTTGATCTGATTTTCGGCGCGGCCAAGCTGAATTTGAAGATCGTCGAGGTGCCGGTCCGCTACGCCGACCGCAGCTATGGCGAAACCCAGATCTCGCGCTTCACCCATGGCTGGCTGCTGGCCCGCATGGTGGTCTTCGCCTGGAAGAAGCTGAAGGCGTTCTGATCCGGGGACGGGACGCGGCTCAAGAGGCCGCGTAAATCTGGTTCACGAAGGGATCATGCCCGCACTCCGCCCGGCTGAGAATGGGCTGTCGGGGGCCGTGCGGCGTGCGGTTGACGTTGTATTGCGCCGACAGCAGCAGGCGGCGGCCCCGGCGCGGCAAGGCCCCCTTGTGGACGCCGTAGGTGTCGCCCAAAAACCAGCTTCCCGACGGGCCGGTCATCGCCACCGTGTCGTGGGCGCCGAAGGCGGCCTCGACCTCGGCGTCGGTCAGGGCGCGGCCGGTGGAGAGTTGGCGGCTGCGGTGGCTGCCCTTGACGAAGACATGTGGGCCGCTCTCCTCCCCCACATCGGTCAAATAGAAGAAAATCTTGAAGCCGCGCAGGCTGTCGAGGTCGCGGTGGTGGCGCTGGGTTCCCTTGGCGGCTTCGCGCGCGCCAAAGGTCTCGCCGCCGTAGGACCACCAGCAGCCGATGTTGTCGAGCAGCGGCTTGCAGCCCAGATACAGCTCCGCCGTTTCTAGAACGCGCGGGTCGTTGAACAGGTCCATCACACGGGGCGCCCGCAGGATCTGCTCGATGCTGTGATAGCCCATGTTGGAGTCCGGGCTGGGCGGCGAGTCGGGCCGGAACCAGCCCAGATGCGGACGGAATGAGTCGATGCAGGGGGTTTCCTCGAAATACCCGCGCAGATCGGCGATGATTCCGGGGTCGATGGGCGGCAGAAGCGGGGTGATGCCGTCGCGCTCCAGCGTCCGGCGCCAGTCGCGGGCGGTCAGGGAGGGGTGAAAATCCGGCGTGCGGGGCCGTCCCCAGGCGATCATCGCGGCCATTCGGTCGCGCAGATCGGGGTCGGTGACGATGGGCAGGATGTCGTAAATGGCGTAACGCCCATCCTGCCGGATCTTGCGCAGATACTGACCGGGGGAGGCGATGCGGGTCCGCGCCTTGGCCCGGAAGGCGTCCAGCAGGCTGATGGGGGACAGTGCGGTCAGGACGGTCATGGTGGAAACACCCGCAAAAGGCGACAAGGACGCCGTGAAACTCTTTCCGATCCCGCAGGTCTTTTCAAGGCGCGGGACGAGCAACCGCTGGCTATGCTGGCTGGGGCATGACGTCGCGGGGGAGGTTGGACGGGTGACGGATCGGATCGAGCATCGGGTTCTGTATCGGGACGCGCGATTCTACGCCTCCTTCCCGTCGGTGGCGACGCGGGCGGACGGAAGCAGCCTGCTCGCCTTCCGGCGGGCGCGGGATCATCGTTGGCTGTTGGGGAGCGGCGTCGACCATGTCGATCATCTCGATTCCCGGTCGCAAACCGTCCTTCTGACTCTGGACCACGACGGAATGCCGGTGGGCGAGCCGGTCGGGTTGCCCCCCGATCCGCAGGCCGCCGACCAGGACGCCAGCCTGCTGGTTTTGCGCGACGGGCGCATTCTGCTGGCCGGCTTCTGTTGGTACCCGGTTCCGGCGGCGGTCGGCGCGGCCCTGGGCGCGGCGGGAATCGGTTTGACCAGCAGCCCGCAAAAGACCGGCGACCTTTACCTCTTCTGGGGCGGTTACACCCGCCACAGCGACGACGGCGGGCGAATCTGGTCGCCGCACGCCTTTCTGCCCGCTTTGCCCGATCATCCCGACATCCTGCCCGGCCAACGGCCCTTTCATGGCGGCGCCGTGCGCGGGCGCGCGGTGGAGACGCTGGACGGAACCATCCTGCTGACCGGCTACACCCATCACCCGACCGGGGGCGCTTACGCCAGCCATCTGTTCGCCTCGACCGACCGGGGGGAGAGTTGGGCGCGTCGCTCGGTCATCGCCCATGATCCAGAGGGCAAGGTGGGTTTTTGCGAAACGGCGTTGCATCTGGACGGGCGCGGCGTGTTGACCGCCTTCCACCGCACCACCGGGCTGGACGACCATCTGGCGACCTCGCGCTCTGACGATCAGGGCCACAGTTGGCGGCCGTGGCGGCGGCACGCGGTGATCGGTCATCCCTATGACCCTTGCCCGTTGCCCGATGGGCGGTTGCTGCTGTGCGGCGGCTACCGCCACAAGCCCTACGGCCTGCGCGCCCGCGTCTATGACCCGCTGACCCAATCCCCCGACGACGCGCCGGAGATCCTGGTGCGCGACGACGGGCCGTCGCCGGATCTGGGCTATCCCTGGGCCACGGTCCTGCCCGATGGGCGGGCGCTGGTCTGCGCCTACATCGCCGACGCCGACGGACGGCGCGGGATCGAGGCGAGCCTGTTCCGAGCGTGAGGGATGAAGCGTCACGCGGTCGCAGGCGCGGCGCCCGGTCGGCCCTGGACCCGGCGGCGGCGCGCCGTTACCCTGCCGATCATGCACACGCCCCCCAGCGCGCCGGGCTTCGCGCCGGCCAAGGCCGTTCCCGGCATTCCCCCGGCGGCCTACCATGATCCGGCGATCTTCGCCGTCGAGGAGGAGCGGATTTTCCGCCGCTGCTGGGTGTTCGCCGGATTCACCGACGATCTCGCCAAACCCGGCGACTGGCTGACCCGGCGGATCGGCGGGCTGGACGTGGTGGTTCGGAATTTCGATGGCGAACTGCGCGCCTTCCGCAACGTCTGCGCCCACCGCTTCGCCATCATCAAGCGGGAGCCGCGCGGCAACGGGCTGTTGCGCTGTGGCTATCACGGCTGGACCTACGACCGCGACGGCGTGCCCTACGGCATTCCCGGCAACGACGCTTTTTTCGGTTTGGACAAGGCGGGGCGCTGCAAACGCGCCCTGACCCCGGTGCCGGTCGCGGCCTGTGGCCGTTTCCTGTTCCTGCGGATCGCGGCGGAGGGGCCGGCGCTGGAGGATTGGCTGGGGCCGTATGGCGAGGTTCTGCGCCACGCGTCGGATATCTTCGTCCGCTCCTTCGACGAACAGGAGATGGTGTGGAACGCCAACTGGAAGATGGGCGTTGAAAGCGTGCTGGAGGTCTACCACGCCGACACCGTCCATCCGACCACCTTCCGCAAGCTGGTCAAGGGCGACTGGCGGTGCGACCATGCGGGCGCCCATTCACGCGGCGTCACCAGCGTGTCGGACCAAAGCGCCCGCTGGTGGGATGGGGTGGCCAAGCGGCTGGACTTCCGCCCCAGCGAGCGTTTGCGGGATTACGACCACCTGCATATTTTCCCCAATCTGGAGATTGGATTCACCCGTGGTCTGGTGATGAGCGTGCAGAGCTATGACCCGCTCGACCCCGCGCGCTGCGCGCTGCGCCTGCGGCTGTTTCTGGCCGATCCGGGTGGTCTGGACGGGGGCGGCAAGGGCGGCTCTGCGGCGCGCCGGGTGATCGAGGACACCGCTCGGGACCTGAACGTCGCTCTGCTGCGCGAGGATCAGGAAGAATCCGAACAGGCCTTTCGAGGCGTGAGGCAAACCGACGCCCCCGCCCTGCTCGGCCTGAACGAGGAGCGCATCCAACAGTTCCACGCGGTGTGGCGGGACGCGGTGGGGTGTTGATCGATCGCGATCCTGTGGATCAGCGCCACTCCCGCCCGTCCATGTCGGTGTAGACGCCGAAGCGAGCGCGGGTGGCGCGCCAGTCGTCGGCCAACATTTCAAAGACGTGCAGGTCGATTTCGCGGCCGTCCTTCACCACCTGTCGAGCCAGCACGCCGACCGGGCGGTAGCCGATCATCGGTTGGCCTTTCAGCAGGCGCGGACTGTTGGTTCCCAGAATGTGGTTGACCACCTTGCGCAGCCCCAGCGTGAAGAAGACATGGTTCAGCATGTAGGCGAAGTTCAGCGGCGCCGCTCCGACCCGTCCGGTCTTCTCGCCCATCAGCACGCCGATGGTGGCGATCTTCCAGGTTGGTTCGGTGATGGTGATGGAGACATGGCCGGACGGCGTTCCATCCACGCAGAGGATACGGTGAACATAGTCCGTCCGCTCGGCGCAGCGGCGCAGCCACGCTTTTTGCCGCTCGACGTCATACGGCACCTCCGACAGCATTTGATCGGCGATGTCGGGCCGGGTGCGCCAGTCGAGCAGGATTTTGGCGTGCTCTTCGGTCGGCGGGATGAAGGTGAGGACGCCGCTCACGCCGACGCTCCGGCGAGCTGGGCCAGCATCGCGGCGTGGAAGTCCAGGATGCGGCGTTCGCGGCGGCCATAGACGCCGTTGCCCAGGATGGCCGGACGGCCCTGCTGCACCGCTTCGCACACCGGGCGATCCTCGTCGATCACGCCAATGGCCGACGTCACCAGATAGGCGGCGGTGGAGCGATGAAAGGCGCGCTCGCGCGGGCTGTCCAATCGGGTCGTCGGCAAGAACAATTGCCACCGCAGGACCGAGGAATCGGGGGCGACCGGATCGACCCGGTGCGGAATGACCACGGCCCCGTAAAAGCTCGCCAGATAGAAATTCGGGAAGATGAAGATGTGGCGGTAGAACGGCTCGTCGGCGAATTTGGCCAGCCGCAGCTTGGCGTCCAGCTTCGCCCACCAGCCCGCCGTTCCGTCGGCCAGAACCCAGCGGGAATCACTGTTCGCCCCGTGCCGCTCCGTCGCCAGATGGGTTTGCCAATCGGGATGCACCGCCGGGTGGATGGTGTCGGGGTGGACGGTGGAGCCGTGGAAATCGTCCATCGTGTTTTCGACCAACGCCTTCCAGTTGGCTTGGAAGGGGATGCCGACCGGCGGTTCCGGGTTCACGCAATTGACCGACATGGCGGCCAGCCGCTCGGCGTAGGGGTGGAGATGCTCGGCCAGGGTGGGCGCCGGGTGTGAGTCCGCGCCCTCCGGGGCCACGCGGGCGAAGACCAGGGCGCCACAGCGGTCCACCTCCAGCGGGCGGACGCGCGCGCCGTCGTGGCGCTCGCCGCTCAGCCGTCCGTCGGCGTCGCGGCGGACGGCGAAGCGCAGCCCGGCCATCTCGGCGGACAGCGCGCCGCTGGCGTCGAACACCCCCATGTAGAGCCAGCAGCGGCCAAAGACCCGCTCGCGCTCCTGCGCGAACGCCTCCTCCGTCCAAAAATGATGGTGCGGCAGGAAGGCGCCGGTTTCTGGGAAAAGCGCGGTCATGCGGGCGTCTCCGCGTCAGCGTGGGCGGGATGGAAGGTCCAGGCGCGGGCGAAGCGGTCGGCGGCGCCGGGCGGCGGCAGGGCCTCCAGCCGCAGGGCCGCAGCCGCGACGACCGCGCGCAGGTTGGCGGTCTCGATGCGCTCTCCCGTCGGATCCGGGGGGATCGGTTCGCCGCGTCGGGTGAAGCGGTTCGACAGCGCGGCCAGTCGGGCGAAAACGTCCGCGCCCATCTGCGCTTCCAGCCCCGGCCCTTCGGTCGCCACCCGGATGAAGACCAAGCGTCCGCACATCGCCAACGAGGCGGGGTTCAGCGCCAACCGCCGCCGCCCTTCCGCGTCAAGCTGGAAGTCGGTCGGGTTGAAGGGCAGCCCCACCGGCACGCCCGCCGCGTCAAAACTCCAACCATGATAGGGGCAGCGCAACGGGCCGCAGCCGCTCGCCGCGTCGTGGATCACCGCGAAGCGGTGGGTGCAGACGTTGCGGAAGGCGACCACCTCCCCCTTGATGTTCTGCGCCACCAGCGGGATCGCGCCGACCCGCGTCGTGACGAAGGCGTTCGGGCTGGCCAGATCGTCGGCGGCGCAGAGGAAGAACCAGCGGGTGTCGGGCGTGTCCTCGGCCATGGGAAAGCTCTCGTTCGGGGGATCGGACGTCAGGCGGTGCGCCCGCCATCCACGGTGACGATGGATCCCGTCATCCAGCGGCTGGTGTCGGCGAGCAGATAGGCCAGCATGTGGGCGATGTCGTCGGGATGGCCGAAGCCCAGCGGCTGGAGCTTGCGCAGATGCTCATACTGCTCCGCCGTCAGCTTCTGCTTGCCGCGTTCGATCAGTTCGGTTTCGACGATGGAAGGGACGACGCAATTCACCCGGATGCCGTCGCTCAGCAACTCCACCGCCAGCCCCTTGGTGGCGGCGATGACGCCGCCCTTGCTGGCGGCGTAGACGACGTTGCCGGGGGAGGCCGCCGTCGCGGCGGTCGAGGAGATGAGCGCCATCGCCGCCCGCTCGGCGTGGCAGCCCTTTTGCCGCAGCCCACGCGCGAGCGCCAGAGCGCTGCCCAGATTGGCTCGCATCACCGCGTCGAAGAAATCAGCGGAGAAGATGCGGATCGGGCGCAGCGTCTGAATCCCGGCGCAATGGGCGATGCCGTCCAGCGGCCCGTGATCGGCGGCCAGTTGCTTCACCCACCCCGGCACCGCCTCCAACTCCGACAGGTCAAAGGCGGCGACGGCGTGCCCGTCGCCTTCCAACCGGGCGGCGGTGTCGTTCAGCCGGTCAGCGTCGCGCCCGTTCAGGATCACGCGCGCGCCCAGCCGTGACAGCATCACCGCCGTCGCCCGCCCGATTCCAGCCGACGCGCCCGTGACCAGCATGCGGCGGCCAGACAGATCCATGGGGTTGTAAAGGGCGGTCATGGGGTGCGGCGTCCATCTTGTGGGGGGATGGCCGACCATAGCACAGCCCCCTGTTCCACCACGGTTATAGACCGCGCGAAATTTGCCTGTCGTTAGGGCATTTTGCCGTAGGCTGGCGGGAGGCGCCGGTCAAAGCGTCGCCGGACGAGCAACAGGCAAGGACAGGGCATCATGAAAGCGGTCGTCGAAGGGGTGCGGATCGCGGGTTTGCGGGCGGTGGTGCCGTCGCAGCGCCATTCCTTCGTCGAGGATCCCGGCATCTTCACACCCGAAGAGGTTCGGAAGCTGGCCGCCACCATCGGCGTCCACGAACGCCGCGTCTTGGCCCCGCCCTATTGCGCGTCGGACCTGTGCGTCGCGGCGGCGGAAGGGCTGATGGCGCAACTCGATTGGGATCCGGCCAGCGTCGAGGTGCTGATCTTCGTGTCCCAGGACGCCGATTACGTGCTGCCCGCCACCGCCTGCATCATGCAAAAGCGGCTGGGCCTGCCGACGAGCACGGCGGCCTTCGACGTGCCGTTGGGCTGCTCGGGCTATGTCTATGGGCTGTGGATCGCGTCCCGCCTGCTGGGCGGTTCGACCGCGCGGCGCGCCCTGGTGTTGTGCGGCGACAACGCCACCCGCCATTTGCACCCGGAAGACCGGGCGACCCTGCCGCTGTTCGGCGACGCCGGATCGGCCACGGCGCTGGAGGTTGATCCCGACGCCACGCCCATTCCTGTGGTGATCGGCACCGACGGGGCGGGCGCGCCGCACATCTTCGTCAAGGCGGGCGGCAAGCGCCATTGCCTGATCCCGCCGGTGGCGTCGGCCAACCGCGCCATTGACCCGGACGCGGCGGCGGCGCTGGAGCGCGATTCGCGCCTGGCCCTGAACGGGGCTGAGGTTTTCGCCTTCACCCTGCGCGCCGTGCCGCCGCTGTTGCGCGAGACGATGGAGCATGCCGGAACCGACATCGACGGCATCGACTGGTTCGTGCTGCACCAGGCCAACGCCTTCATGCTGGAGCATCTGCGCAAGAAGGTGAAGGCGCCGCCGGAGAAGTTCGTCATCGACATGACGGGCTTTGGCAACACCAGTTCGGCCTCGATCCCGCTGGCGATTTGCCACAGCCTGGGCGCCAGCGTGGCGACGGGCCGCCGGAAGACCTTGATGGCCGGTTTCGGGGTGGGCTGGTCCTGGGGCGCGATGGTGGCCGACATTGGGCCGATCCCGGAACCTCAGGTCGTCGATTTGCCGGACGGTTATCCGGTGCTGGCGGTGTGACGGGATTTTTCTGAATGCGCTCTCGCCTCCCTTTTCTTCCGTCGTCCGGCCTCCCTTGGGAAACGGATCCGTCGCCAGCTCTGATTTCGCTCGACATCTTCGACACCTTGCTGCTGCGCCGGGTGGAAACGCCGGTCCTAGTCTTTGACGAGGTGGGACGCCGCGCGCGCGCGGCTGGGCTGATCGATTCAGGGCTGACGGCCCCTTTGTTTCGTTTGACCCGGCAAGAGGCGGAACGCCGGGCGCGTCTGGCCGCCCGCCAGGAACGGGGGACGGATGAGGTCGAACTGGCGGCGATCTGCCGTCATCTGCCCGTTGCCGACCCGGCTGCCCTGATGGCTCTGGAGTTGGCGGTGGAGGCGGATGTCCTGTTCGCCAACCCGCTCCTGTTGGATGGCTTGCGCGCACTGGCGGCGCAGGGGCGTCATCCGGTGCTGCTCTCAGACATGTATTTGCCGCCGGAGACGCTGCGTGGCCTTTTGAGGGGCGCAGGGATCGACGATGGGCTGTATCGGGCCTTGTACGTGTCTTGCGCCTATGGTTGCTCCAAACGGGATGGCGGGTTGTTCCGGCGTCTGTTGGCGGATTACCCTTCCCTCTCTCCCGGCGCCGTCCTGCATGTGGGCGATGATCCGATAGGGGATGTCGCCATGGCCAACGCCGCCGGGTTGAGGGCGGTCCATTATGCGCCTCCGCCTAGTTTGGGTCGGATGCGGGAGCGGGAGCGCACGTTGGCGGGATTCGCCAACCTGCCATCGCCGCCGTTGCGTCGGTTGGCGGCTTTGGCTGGGCGGAACGATGATCCTGACGACGCCTTCTGGCTGGACTTCGGCGCGCTGGTTCTGGGACCGGCGGTCGTCGAGTATTGCCGATGGGTTGTGGAGGATTGCCAGGCGCGGGGCATCCGGTTGATCGCGCCGCTGATGCGAGAGGCCGACCTGTTCGCTCCTTTGATGAGGGCGTGGATTGAGCATTGCGGGTTTGGCATCCGGGTTGAACCACTTTTCGTATCCCGGCAGGCCCTGGCGCCTTTGGAATATGCGGAACTGAATGGCGCGTTGGCGCGGGGCATTCTGTCGGCTCGCTCCCATCTGCCATGGGACGCGTTGCTTCGGCAGGCTGGGGGTTCAACGCCGTCCGAATGGGAAACTTTGGCTGGTCTGACCTTGGACAAGCTGGCGGGAGAGCGTTTGGCCGATGGCGGATCGGCTCTTGAGGCTATTTTGGCCTTGTTCGACGCCCCGGATGTCCGTCTGGTCGCCGCTGAGCGGGCAATGGAGACCCAAGCTTGCGCGCGCGATTATCTGACCAGCGTCCTGGGCGAGACCGAGCGGGTGGCGTTGGTGGATTTGGGCGCGCGTGGCAGCACGCCCGCCGCGCTTGTCGCATTGCTTCAGGATGGGCCGCGACGGGCTGACGTCTATCTTTGCTATGGGGTGGCGGCCTTGGCTGAGCCACTCGGTTCCGGGGTGACGGTTCGCGTCTTTTGCGGCGAGACGGATGTGGGAATGAGTTTGGGGCGTGTTCTGTACCGCAGCCCGCAGATTCTGGAGAGGGCCTTGACCGGCCTGTCTGGAACCACCCTTGGCTACCAACGTGATGGCGCGGGGCGCGGTGTTCCACACGTTGGCGCGGCACCGGCGCAGGGCGAGGAAGCGCGCGCTCTGACCCTGTTGCAGGCGGGCATCTGGCGTTACGCGGAGGTCACGGAAAACGCCGAGCGACACTCTGGGCGGCGGTCTCCGCGCCTCACTGGCGAGGAGGCGTTGTTTCCCTTGGCGGCGGCTTTGCTGATGCCGACGGAGGGGGAAGCGCGGCGTTTGGGATCTCTGCGGTACGACTACAATGACGGAACCGGGTTGGAGCGCGGCGTTTGCGACGCCATCGCCATGGCGGGGGTCGAGGCTCTGGTCAACACTCCCACCGCGCCGCTGATGAGCATGGCTTTGGGATTGAGACCACTTACATCGCCGTGGCCGCAGGGGGCCTTGACCTTGCGGAAGTCAGACATTTTCCAAGGGCCAGCGACGGTCATGGTTTTGGACGCGGGCCATGGCGCCGTCTGCCGCGCTCTGGTGGCGGAGATCCAACGTCAAGGCCATCGTCGGATCAGCGTCGCCGCCGTGGGAGGAGATGGTGGCATGGGGCCGGAATTTATCCACGTCGCCCGCGAGGCAGGTTTGGAGGTGGTCGCCTATGCGGATCTGATGCCGCATCTGATCCCCCAGGCGTTCTATCATGGCGTGCCCGTTCTGCCTTTGGAGCGCTTGCCCGAGGCTGGCTCCCCGCCTCTTGCTCTGGTCACGCTGGGCTATGTGGACCGTTTGGCGGCTTTGGCGAAGGCTCATTTTACGGCCGTCGGCCAACCCGTGCGCCTGATCGCGCTTGGTCGGTCGGACTTGCAGTCGGGTGTATTCACCAACGAGTCGGAGCGGCGCGAGGGATGAGCGGACGCGGGAAAGCTAGGCTTGCGAATCCCACATGGCGCATTGCGTTCCACAACCCCTTCCCCCCGGATGCCTTGCTGGCCGAACGGGAGTTGGCGTTTCGGATGCTGTGGGCGGCGAAAGCCAAGGGGTGGGAGGCCGCCATCCTGCACCGGGCAGATGACATCGAAGCGTTTTCGCCGGACATGGTCGTGTCCCTGCACCCTCAGGCCGCGCCGAAGCTGACCCGCCACTTCACCGTGGGCTGTCACTGGACCCCCCGGAGGATTTATGAAGGCGACCGCCTTGCGCTTCAGAACGAACGCTCTTACGACGGCTGGCTGACCGCTGGCGACCGTCTGCGCCGCGAGCTGGAGGATGTGTTCTGGCCGACGGCCCGTCATCTTCTGACCGCTCCGATGTATCCAAGCGCGCAGGCTGTCGCCCTGGAGCCTCGTTTGTCGGCGGACAGCCGTCTGTTCTACATCGGCTCCAATTGGGATGGGATGCGGTTTCCCCTGCTGTTGCCACGACTGGCCGCCGCTGACGTGCTGGCGCTGCACGGCCATCCAGACCGCTGGCAGCACATGGCGGATGCGTTTGTGGGTGAGATTCCCTTTGACGGCCATTCTGTCATCGAACGGGCGCATCAGTGCGGCTTGGGGCTGTGTCTGCATCTGCCGGCCCACATCGAGGCAGGCGCTCCAAACATGCGGGTTTTTGAATTGGCCGCCGCTGGCGCCCTGATCGTGGCGGATCGGCATCCTTTCATCGTGAACGCTTTCGGCGACAGCGTCCTGTATGTCGATACGGCGCTGGGGGAGGATGAGACGGCGGAGGCCATTCTATCCCAGGTCGCCTGGGCGCGGGCGCGACCGGCCCAGGGGCGGGCCATGGCCAGAGAAGCGCAGAGTATTTTCCTCAAGCGGTTCAGCTTGGACGTTCTGTTCAACGATCTGCCCGATCTGATGAGGCGTGGGAAAAAGGCGGTTTCCCCGTGTCAGCCCGTATCGACCAGCGTTCCATCCGTCGATCTGGTCTTGCCTGTGGAACCGGGTGGGTTGGCCGACGCTCGCGCGCGGGTCGAAACCGTGGCCGCACAACAGGGATGCGCGCCGGTTGGCGTCGTGCTGGTGTTGTCCGATGAACCGTTGGAACTGGACGAGGAAACGCAGTCCCGTCTGGGACGTGCGCTGACGTTGGAGCCATTGCCCGGTGAGTCGGCGGGCAGCCGTCTGTGGAGGGGGATGCAAGCGGCGGGAGCTGACTGGGTCGGGGTGTTGCCTCCCGGCGCTCGTCCATTTCCCAATCATGTCGCGTCCTTGTTGTCCGCTGCGGATGAATTGGAAGCTGAGGCTGTTTTTGCAGGGGTCTTGCAGCCAATGAAACGGGAGGAGATCCCGAATTGGGAGCGGTCGGAAGCGATGCCGATTCCAATCGGCTTTTCCGCCATTGACGTGGCCAGTCCCGAAACCGTCGCCGCTGATCTCCACATCGCGGGGCTTTTGGTGCGGCGGGAGCGTTTGCGACCGATTCTGCGCCGGGATCCGGGGCTTGAGTTCAGCACGGGGGCGTTTCTAGCTCATCAGATCGCCGTGCGTTGCCGATTGGGTGCCAGCGGTCTGTTGACCATGGCGACGACGGAGCGCGCCGACGCCGAACTGCGGGGCGATGCCCTGCGTCTTCGTCGTCTGAACACGCTGGTACTGAACAGGCCGGGCGTTGCGCTGACAGCCCGCCCCTTCACGGCCTATTCGGACCTCAACCCGGAGAGCGCCGAAGGGTTGCCGCGCTTGTCGGAGGCGGCGGACTTCGCCAGGCTTCCACAGGATCGGCCTGTCTATGTTTATGGGGCTTCCCGTGGCGGGCGCATCGTGCAGTTGGAACTGGCGAAATGGGACCATGTGACGCTTGCAGGCTTTCTTGACGGCGCGAAGAGCGGCGATGCTTGGGGGCTATCCATCGTTTCGCCTGAGGCGGTGGTGGGCGCCCTTTGCAACGCGACGGTTATCATCGCCAGTCAATATGTGTCGGAAATTGCCAAAAGGCTTCAGCGGCTTGGCGTTTCCAACCCCTACAACGCCTATCCCTTTATCGCGCTGCATCCGCCGCCGCGCGCCTAGGACGAGAGGGATCAGTAAAACCCTTTGCGGAAGAACTCAGGTCGGCTCGCTGGGGCAAACAGGAAATCAATTTGCCAAAGCGCGCCATCTGTAGGACGCCACAAAGGCTCAGCCAAATCAATCACGCGAAATCCGTAACCAGCCATTACCGACACCATGCGTTCAAAACGCGGGCATTCCGTGTCTGAGGCCATGTTGTAGGTTTCGATTACCACGAGGGCACAATGGGGCAAGGTTTGCCGCGCCCCTTCCAAAATCGGCAGCTCAGCGCCGTGGGTGTCCAGTTTCAAGAGATATGGACCGGGAAGAGCGGTCCGCGCAACTTCGGCGTCGATGGTGATTTCATCGACGATCCAAGCCCCTTCGGTTCCGGTTGGAACGGTGGCGCCGCCAAAAGGCTGGTCTGGGTCGTTGCTGAAGGCGATCTGACCGCCATCCTGCGATCCGACCGCTGCGATTCGTGCGCTGTAGCCGGTCTCGCGGGCGCATTGCCGCCGCAACTCCGGCTCCCAATGGGCGAAGGCTTCAATCATGTGGCATTGAGCCTTGGGCCAATGCCGCCGAGCCAGCCGGGACCAGCTGCCGTTTGCGGCGCCAACATCAATAACGGAGGCGATTTCCGCCCCTCGCCCCGCCATCCGGGCCAGGGCGGCGTCAAAAGAGGTGATAGGTCGGCCTCCCAGCGCTTCGGCAAGCGCAAGCGCCGCGCCGGGTTCGTCGGGGTGCTGCGTCACCAGCGGCAACAGCACCCGCGCGGCTTCTTCGGGAGAGTCGTTTTCCAGAAAAGCGCGTCCGACCTGGGTCAGCAGCGATGGGTTGCCCGGCGCCAGAGCCAGGGCGCGCTGATACTCCTCCTGCGCCTCTTCGAATCGACCTTGTTCGCGCAAGGCGTTGCCGAGTTGGCGGCGCGCTTCGACATTGTCAGGAACAAGCGCCAGAGCTTCGCGGTAAGCATCCTCAGCGGCTCCGAGAAGACCGACGGCTTTCAACGCGTTGCCAAGGCGATGCCGCGCCGCTGGCCATTCGGCGGCGTACAGGGGAACGCGACTGTAGGCGTCGGCGGCTTTGCCGAAGCGACCGAGCCGTCGGAATTCCTCGCCGATGTGGAACCAGCTTGCGTCCTTGGCGGGCAAAGGATGGGCATCTGGCGAGGATGGCGTCTCGTGCCCCACCTCAGAACGGTTTGCATCCGGCTTCTGCATCATCGGTTCCTTTGGGTGGCAAGCGCAGGCTCCCAAACGGTTTCACGCATCTGGACAAGCGCCCCGCATTCTTGCCTCATGTGGGGGATTTTTGTCAGAAACCGGGCCATCATACGCATCATGCGCCGCTTCGTCATCGTAACCCCTTGCCGCAACGCGGTTGATCTGATCGACGACACAATCGCGAGCGTGGTGACGCAATGCGGTCCATTCGCTCTTCGCTATCATCTGCAAGATGGTGGGTCAACGGATGGAACGGTGGACCGGCTGCGGGCCTGGGATCGAGCGCTCGCGGGCGGCGGTTTGCCCTCCGGTCCCGCAGGAGGGATTGAGCTGACGTGGGAAAGCGTGCCCGACGGAGGTCTTTACGACGCCATCGAGCGCGGTTTCCAAGCCACCGGGGCGCAGAAGAATGATTGGATGGGGTGGATCAACGCCAGTGACCGTCTGGCGCCGTCCGCTCTGGCCACGGTGAGAGACGTCTTGCGGACCGATGGCTCTATCCGTTGGCTTGGTGGTCGGACGGCTCACATCAACGGCTCCGGCAGTCTTGTCCGGGTGGAGGACGCCATCGGGTATCCTCGGCGGAGTTTGGCGGCCGGACTGCATGACGGTCGCCATTTGCCGTTCGTGCAGCAGGAAGGCTGCTTCTGGTCCGCAGCCTTGTGGTCGGAGGCGGGGGGCCGGTTGGACGCTTCGCTGCGCGCGGCGGGCGACTTCGAGCTTTGGCGCCGTTTCGCCGGATGTGATGACTTCGTCACGGTCGACACCCTTCTTGGGTGTTTCCGTCGTCATCCTGGCCAGATCAGCGGCGATTTGGCCGGCTATTACCGGGAGGTGGAACGGTTGCTCGCCAACGCTCCAGCGGAACGCGAGGCTGTCTGGTCCTTGTACGGGCGGCTTTCCAACCCGAAGGATCATGGAGGCCTGGCTGAAGCCGGTTTTATGGGGCCGGTCATGCAGTATGATCCCCGGATCAACGGTTGGCGCCGCTTGTCCCGTCCGCCCTTCCCGATCCGCTGAATGGACGGTTTTCCCTCTGTTCATGAGTGGCCGGACAACGGGACGCGCTTGACCGCCTCCATGAACAGGCTGTCCGGTTTTCGGACCGTGCCGTCTACGGCGGTGTCCAGGCAATAACCGACGAAATCTGGAATGGCGGATTCCGACGCGGTGCGGATGCAAGGATCGTCAAAACCGGCGCGCGTCAGCAGGCGATGCAGCGAGAATCGGTCGTACATCCACTGATGGGTTTCTCCAGAGCGCCGGAATCGTCCGATTTCGGCGTCTTCGGGTTGGGTCGGAGCGGCTTCCGGGAGTGGGCCGATCATCGCCAGAGTATCGCGACCGATCCGTGCGGCGATCAAATCGGCTGCCGGCAAAGGGCGTCTGGCCAACAGACGCTGCATGTCGCCGCCCGAACGGTGACGGACCAACTGATCCAGCATTTCGACCATCATCCAATCGTAACGGGCGCCGTCTTCCGCCGTCGCCTGGGATGGCGCGCCGCCGATCCGGTTCAGAAGCTCCAGATACAGGCGGCATTGGGCTTCCAGGTCGGGCGCTGCTATCCGAATCACCCCGCCGGGCTTCAGCACGCGCAGACATTCACGCAGGAAGAACGGCGCTTCCCGGCGGGGCAGATGCTCCAGCACATGGGAATGGTAGACGGCTTCGAAACTGTTGTCGGGGAACGGCAGGCCGGTGGCGGCATCGTGGACCAGGGTTCCATAACCGTGAGGAACGATGTCCATGTTCACCCAGTCCTCGTGGAAACGCGCGCCGCAGCCGATGTTCAGCAAGGCGGGTTTGGGGGCGGCGCTTCCACCGATCCTCTCACACAAAAAGGTCTTGGTGATGGTCGGTTCCCCGAGAACCCGATGCAAGTCGTATGGCAAGCTGCGCCACACCCGCGCCACTCGCAGGCCGTACCGGGCGAACAGAAGCCGCAATTCGCCTTCGTTCAGGATGACTTCGGCCATCGGCGCGCCGTAGCCGGTCTTGGATAGGAAAGTGGTTGCCCGTTTTGACAGCAGCGGAACGGTGTGGAAGATGCAGAAATGGCGGGCCACCCGCGCGGCTTCGGCGATCACGGCCTCGTAATCCATGATGTGCATGAGCGAGACACCGTTGAAGACGATGTCCGTCGATCCATCAGGATGGGGCAGCCGAGTGGCGTCGGCGACTGACAGGGAGAGGGCTGGCCGCCGCCGTTTCGCCGCCTCGATCATCGACGGGTGGCGGTCGATGCCGCTGTAGCGGACAGATCCGTCCAGCAGGCCGTCAAAGACGTCCGAGTAATACCCGCCGCCGCATCCGACCTCCAGAAGGGACGGGGTGGCCAGTTCGGTTGCCGACACGGCGTTGGCGGCCACCGACAGGTCGACGCGCGGGGAGCCTGCCCGCATCTCCGCCAGCAGCGCATCGTAAGCGTCGTTCTGCCATTCGGCGACGGGCTGACTGGCCCAACCGTCTGCTGCGGAAAGGTTGACGGCGGTCTGGCGGTTCACGACGGTGTAGCCGTCGGCTTCCGTGTGGGACGGTGGAACCCCGTAATCGTGGGACAGGCGGGCGGTCATCCGCGCGACGGCCTCCGGGATGGCGTCACCGTATCCCGGCGACGCCTGAGCTTGCGTCTCCGCCTGGGCCAAGGTGATTGGCGCAATCTCGGCTTGTGGATAGCGATGGCGGGCGATCCGGTCGGCGGTTTCATCGCCGGGGATGATTCGCAGATGGATGATGTCCCAGTCCTCATCCGCAAGGCGCAGGGACTGCTCAAGCGAAACCAGCGCCGGGGCGGCGTCGGCGGCCTGGAAAGAGGTGGAAAGCGTTCGGACCACCGACCCCGCCGATTCCTTGTCGGTCGCCACGGCGTTCTTATCCGGCAGATGCTGGCGAACGATCCGGTCCAGCCATTCGACCCGCCGCTCCATTCCGTGGTCCTTCAGGCAGCGCCGCTGTCCGTTGGCCGCGATGGCCGCCCGCTCCTGCGGGTTGGCCAGAAGGCGCATGACCGCCGCGATCAGCGCGTCGGCGTTTTGGAACGTGGCGACCTCGGTCTCCGGCTCGAAATATTGCTGGAGGTTTTCGTAATGGGGGGTGAGCAGGCAAGAGCCAACCCCTGTCGCTTCAAAAAGCCTCATGTTGGTGGTTTCATCGCTGCCAAGATCGCAATGGGATCCGTCCTGACCCGCTGCGAGGATGGTCGCCCTGGCGTCGAAAACGATGCGTCCGCTCTTCAAGACTCGCTGCATGTCCAGGCCGAAGACTGGTGGTTGCAGGCATCGCCGGATCGCCGGAGGCAAGTCGGCGGGGATGCCGCTCAGATGCAGGGCGCAGCTGAAGCCGTGCGTCTCGCTGGCCTCGGCCAAATGACGGAGCAGCGTGTTCCGCAGCGCGTGCTGAGTGCTGGTGTAGGAACCGGCGAAGACAACGTCATAACGCTCCGCTGTGTCGGCGACGGCGTCAGCGATCCAACCGGGGAAGCCTGGCGCATAGGCCGCCGCCGCGCGGGCGCCGAAAGCCGGGGCCATGCGCCGAACCTGGGACAACCCCGACAGGATCACGTCGAAGGCGCTCCAGTCGGTGTTGGCTGGAATGTCGCTTCCCTGCCATCCGATCACCAGGCGGGGGCGGTGGCGCAGGGAACGGATGAAGCGGCTGTCGTAGGTGATGGCGTCGCTGCAATACAGGACATCAGGGGCCAGATCATCAATCCGCGCCCGCAGAGCTTCGGTTGGCAAGGCGCAGCGCGGTGGGTTCGCGACGCCGCGTTCTTTGAGCCATGCGGCTTGCGCGGGAATGGCGTTGCCGACGATGAAATGGGCGTCGTAACCGAAAGGGGGCAGATATGGGGTGACGACATGGGCGGCGCTGAACCCGTCATTGATGAACGCACGGGTCTGCTGATTGCAATCGAGCGAAAGCCGCGCCGGATCCGTTGCGTAAAAATGGTCAAGATAGGCTGGATAGAAGCTTTCCAACTGGACAAACCGCAGGTGTTCGGGAGGTTGGGCCGACGTCTTGCTGGTGTCGGGAGCGGTCATTGGAAATGCGGCCTCCGGTCCGGGATGGGAAAACTCGCCATTTTGCTATCACCAGACCAAAGAGTTAAGAAAGCTTTATTTCTGTTGAGCCTGTCCAGTCCGGTCACGCTCCGTCATAATGGCTTTCCATTTTCCGGTTCCTGGGGCGCCGATGGCACAGGCTGTTTTCCGTCACGAATTTTGCACCTATTTCGATTCCCGTTATCTCACCCGGGGGCTGGCTCTGCTGGAATCGCTGCGCCGGTGGTCCACCGATGTCCGTCTGCATGTTCTGTGTCTCGACGATCAGGTTGAGGAGCGGTTGTCGTCTCTGGCGGATGACGGGCTTTGTCTGCTGCGCCTGACGGAGTTGGAACGGATCGACCCGGAATTGGCGGCTGTCCGAACAGATCGAAGCCCCGCCGCCTATTACTTTACGCTGACAGGCGCGTTTTGCCGGGCGTTGTTTGATCGCCATCCCGAAATTGATCGGCTGACCTACTTGGACGCGGATCTCTATTTCTTCGGGGATCCGATGATCGTTTTCTCCGAGATCGGAGACGCGTCGATCGCGATCGTTCCCCATCGCTTTTCCGTTCGCAACGCGTTCCGACGCCGTTATGGCCTGTTCAATGTCGGCTGGCTGACGTGGCGGCGTGACGAAGCCGGGCTTGCTTGCCTTGACGCCTATCGTCGGCAATGTCTGAACTGGTGCCATGATTACGTCGATGGCGACCGCTTCGCTGATCAGCGCTATCTTGATGATTGGCCCAGCCGCTACCCAAACCTGCGCGTTCTGGAGCATAGGGGAATCAATCTCGCTCCCTGGAACCTTGATGCTTGCGCCCTGACACTGCGGGATGGAGAGGTTCTGGTGGACGGCGCTCCCCTTGTTTTCTTCCATTTTCACCGATTTCGCCTGGGGGCTGATGGAGCGTCCGAGCGCAACCTTGCCGAATATGGCGTGCGGGAAGACGGCCCTGATCGGGGGATCCTGGATCACCTTTACGGAACATACGAACGGCATCTGCGCGATCTTACGGAGCGTCACGCCTTGGCCACCGGAACGGGAAGCCTGCGGGGTGGGGGAGAAGCCCTCTGTCCGTCGTCCTGGGAATACCGGCCGGATGGATGGATCTCCGATCCACAACTGGCGCCCGGCTGGTCGAAGAGGACAGCGCTGGATGCGATGGCGTCGCGTGTGGCGGTTGCCCGCCGACGGGTTGGCACCGTGCAACCCATCGGTGGTGATCTGCGCGTTCACAATGAGGCGATGACGCTGGCCTATGCGGCGCTTCGGGTGGCGCGTGGGCGCGACCGGCTGTCCATTCTGGATTGGGGCGGCGGGTTGGGGAGCCTCTATCCGGCTTTGTCCGCACTTCTGCCCGGCATCACGCTTGACTATCATGTGAAGGAACAGGCGGCGGTTGCCGAATACGGTCGGGATTTGACTCCCGAGGCCGTCTTTACGGAGTCGGATGTCGAGGCCTTCGGTCAGCGTTATGATCTGGTGATCGCTCAAGCTGCGCTTCACCACGCCGAATCCTGGCGGGATGTGTTGGCGCGGTTGGCGCAGGTGACTGAAGGCATGCTGGCCCTGCTGCGAGTGCCCGTGGTGTTTTCCGTTTCCACCTTCGCCATGCTGCACCGGGACAGTGGGTCGGATTACCGCAGCGTCTACCCCTGTTGGGCGTTCAACCGTCTGGAGATGCTGGAACTGGTCGCCAAGGAGGGGCTGCGGCTGGACCGCATGCTGGTTCCGTCCGATCACCCTTGGGTGGAGCAGGCGCCTGAGCAGCCGGAGATCTGGGGGTTCCTGTTCGAGAATCCCAGACCTGCCGTTGCGGTTGCCGATGAGGGGCCGCCGGTCGTCACCCCTTGATGGCGGAAGGGTCCGATCGGATGCCTGCCGCTTTCCGGGCGCTCAAAAAGCGACGCCGAGCGCGCTGTAGACCGCTTTCATCGGTTCGGTTGCCCAGGGGCGCAGATGGACGGAGAGCGGAAACCAGCGGTATTCCCGATCAACCACCGCCTGCTGCACGGCGCGCGCCTCCTCCATCTGACCGGCCAGATGGAGGGTGAATCCCCAATCGATAAATATGCTCACGGCGTGGGGCGCCATGGCGGCGGCCTTGCTGTGCAGCGCGATGGCGTCCCCATACTGGCCTTTGCGTTGGGCGATCAGGGCCAGCATGTTGAGGAAAATCGGCTGGTACGGGGTGTTGTTCTGGCGCATTCCGTCGTCGATGGCGGCCTGGGCTTCCTCCAGGCGTCCGGCGGCGATTTTGTTCAGGATCAGAGTTGTGGCGAGGTCCAGATTTGTGGGATTGGCGGCCACGGTCGGACCCAGGAGCTGTTCGGCCTCGGCGAAGCGATGCTGGACCAGCATGAGCTGGCCAAGCACGTCGACGGTCCGCTGGCGGCTTGGATCTTGTTCGAGCGCCCGTTGAAGCGCGTCCTGCGCCTTGTCGAAACGGCACAGGTACAGGCAGGCATACCCGAACTGCATCAGAAGTTGAAGGTTGGTGGGATCCAGGGCCAAGGCGCGCCCATAGGCCAGAGCGGCCTTTTCCATTCCATCGGGAATTTCGCTGTACAGCATGCCGATCTGGAATTGAAGGGCCGAGTCCTCGGGGGTGATGGCGGCGGCCTTGTCCAGGATCCGCAGCTTGTCCAGGGGCAGGAAATGGCTGCACAGAGCGGAGTAGCGCTTGACCACTTCGGCCCGGATGCTGGCGTCGTGGGCGAATTCGGCAGCCTCGTCAAGCAGGCTGTTGGCCTGATCGTAGTCCTGGGCGCCCACATGACGGTCGGCGAGAAAGCACAGCTCCATCGTCCGCGCTTGGGCGTCAAAATTGGGCGTGAGCGCCAAGGCTTGGCTGCGGCACTGCACGGCGGCTTGGTCCTGTCCGGTGTGTTGCAGGGCCAGGAACAGCCCGCATTGGGCGGTGAGCCGGTCCGGGTCCGCTTCGACGGCTCGGCTGAAGGACGCTGCCGCAGACACTGAATCCCCGGTCCGTTGAAGGGCGACACCCATTTCGAAATGATAATTCCAGGCAACGTCTTGTCGGATACGGTGGCGCCATCCATCGAAATCAATGGGTGGTGTCTGCGCGTTTCTGGCCGGATGAATGGGCAGTGTCATCGTATTGTCCGTGCTGTCCGTGTGAGATGCCGCGCCATCTGGATGGTTGCCGGTGCGCGTCAGGTTGGTTTCCATGCCTCTGGCATACTCCCACCCTGATTTGGGCGTTTCAATCCATCCAGGCGCTTCGCCCGCCGATTAGCAAGATCGTTGGCGGAAAAAGATGCTGCGCGGCAGCCGCGCGACAGGAAAATATTCCACTACGTCCATGAAGCGGACAAGTGGGTTGTCCGACAGATGCGCCGTGTTGGCCTGCCCGTCCTCCGCGATCACCAGCGTCGGGCGGTAACGCGTCCAGTCGTTCGAGGAGAGAACGGCGAGATCCATGCCTTCCGCATCGACGGTCAGGAAGTCTATGGCTTGTCCCGGTGGTAGATGGGCGTCCAGAACCTGGGCGAGCGGCTGGACCTGCGCCTCCATCCGGTCCACCAGCCGGTAGGGGGTGTTGGCCTCCAAATAACGAGCGCGGTCGGGATCGAACGTGTTCAACGCCGCGTCGTCGAACATAAAATAGGTCAGCGAGGCTGCCTGCGGGGCGACGCCAATCCCCAGATTGACGTCGCGGGGGCGGGTGGCCTGAAACGCTTTGATGCCATCGGGATTGGGGTCGATGTTTATTCCTGACCAACCCTTCAGATAGAAAACATAGGTGTTTGAAAAGCGTCTTGGATGATGAGCGCCGACGTCGATGTAGAAGCCACGTTTGTCCGCCGGGCCTTCCAGCAGGGCGTCGATCAGCAGATCCTCTCCCTCTTGGCCGAAGCTGAGCGACAGAAGAGGATCTTGCAACAGGCGCTCCATCTGCGCCGGATCAAGGGGGAGTTCGCTGCGCTTCATGATGGAGCCTTGTCTGTGTGTCGTCCTGGTGGCGGGCGTGTTTACCCCATGATCTTCCACGACCCATCCGGTTGGCGGCAGGCGGTGCCGAACGCCTGTTCGCTGCGGCCGCCGACCACGATGGTCTGCTGAAACTCGCGGCAATAGAGGCCGCCGTCAGCGTAACCGTCGCGCACCGGCACGATGGTGCCCCGATTGCCCGATTGCGGGTTGTTCCAGCGGATCGGCTGGCCGATGGGCGAGCTGTAGGCCTGCGTCGCCGCGCGATCAGCGTATTGCTGATCGGCCTTGTCCAGAGAAGCGCCGATTTCTCGCCCGACAAAGGCCCCAAGCAGAGAACCGACCCCCACCGCCACGAGCTTGCCGGTTCCGCCGCCAAAGCGTGAACCGATCAAACCACCAGCCACGGCGCCGCCGACAGTGCCGAACCCTTCCTTTGTTCCCATGGAGCCAGTCTGGCACCCCGTCAACGTGGTGGACAGAAGGGCGGCGATCACGATGACGGAACAGGCGGTGCGCATAGGAGGGAACCTCGCGGTGGTAATGCGTGGATGCGTGGATGATTCTACATCATCCGGCTGTATCGCGGAACAATGGGGAACGCGGCTTGGAGTTGTCCCGGATACGGCGCGATTTTGCTCCCCCGGTACGCCTCGTCTGGCGGAACGTGTCAACGATTATGCGACGGGCCGATTTGGGAATTAGACTTGGATGATTTCTGGAGTTGCCCTGGAAAAGTGGAGAGCCCTTGGCTTTGGGCTATGCCGCAGCCTCGAAATCGCATGGGCTTTTGTAGCCGAGCGCCGAATGTCGCCGCACAGGATTATAGAACCCGTCGATGTAGCGTCCAATGGCGATT